>Ga0308171_1000310_pt1 | contig 124186 bp, 104 predicted proteins | sample PhyGR1_FD_202135 | JGI IMG/M metagenome (GOLD analysis project Ga0308171, IMG submission 202135) | Phyllosphere microbial communities from UC Gill Tract Community Farm, Albany, California, United States - DLSLSG.R1 | ecosystem: Host-associated > Plants > Phyllosphere > Unclassified | place... | reverse complement strand
GGGTTCCAGTAACGGGTCTGGTGGCCGAAGTGCACACCGGCCTTCAGCATATCGCGCATGTTGACTTGGGACATGATAGTTCCTTGATAAGTCGGGTTGGGCCTCCACGTATCCCAATGACCAACCCATGGATCCGAAGATCCCGGGCACCCAGGCCATCGTGTCGACACGTGTGTGGGTTTGAGCTGACGGGGACCTCCCCGAAAGCGGCGCATTTTATACCACAGACAGAAGACGAACGGAACCCGCAAGGTGCTTCATCCGTCAGCGGCTTTTGCAGCGGTTCGACAATCGCGCCAGAATGCCTCACATAGACCACCGGATCCGCGGTTTTCTCCCCACAGAACGACGCCCTGCTCTGTTAGAATCCGGCCTTTCCCGTTTGTTGCGCGCCGCCCGGCGCCGTAGAGAGCCTGTAATGACCGTCACCATCAAGACCGCAGAAGACATCGAGAAGATGCGCATCGCCGGCCGCCTGGCCGCCGAAGTCCTCGAAATGATCGAAGAGCACGTCAAGCCTGGCGTGACCACCGAGGAACTCGACCGCCTGTGCCACGACTACATCGTCAACGTCCAGCAGGCGATCCCGGCACCGCTCAACTACAAAGGCTTCCCCAAGTCGATCTGCACCTCGATCAACCATGTGGTCTGCCACGGCATTCCCAACGAGAAACCGCTCAAGGATGGCGACACCATCAACATCGACGTGACCGTGATCAAGGATGGCTACCACGGCGACACCAGCCGCATGTTCCATGTCGGCACCGTCGCGCCCTGGGCCGAACGCCTGTCCAAAGTCACGCAAGAGTGCCTGTACAAGGCCATCGAGCTCATCAAGCCTGGCTGCCGCCTGGGCGACATTGGCGAAGTGATCCAGAAACACGCCGAAAAGAACGGCTTCTCGGTGGTTCGCGAGTTCTGCGGCCATGGCATCGGCAAGGTCTTCCATGAAGAACCCCAGATCCTCCACTACGGCAAGGCCGGCACCGGCATGGAACTGAAAGAAGGCATGACCTTCACCATCGAGCCCATGATCAACCAGGGCAAGGCCGACACCAAGGTGCTGGGCGATGGCTGGACCGCCATCACCAAGGATCGCAAGCTCTCGGCACAGTGGGAACATACGCTGGTGGTCACCGCCACGGGTTATGAAATCTTCACCCTGCGCAAAGACGACACCATTCCCCGTACCTCGGCGTAATTCAACTCAGGAAGGCGACTCGATGCCCCAGGTGGATCCAGAGCTGTTCGACCGTGGCCAGTTCCAGGCGGAACTGGCGCTCAAGGCAAGCCCCATCCCCGCCTTCAAGAAGGCTCTGCGCCAGGCAGCAGACGTCTTCGACAGACGCTTTCGCGAGGGTGTCGAGATCCGGAGCTTGATCGAGGACCGCGCCTGGTTCGTCGACAATATCCTGCAGCAGGCCTGGAACCAGTTCGACTGGGGCAATCCGGACGGCATTGCCCTGGTCGCGGTCGGCGGCTATGGCCGCGGCGAGCTGCACCCCTGGTCGGACATCGACCTGCTGATCCTGCTCGACCAGGCGGAACACGAGCAGTATCGCGACGCCATCGAGCGCTTCCTGACACTGCTGTGGGACATCGGCCTGGAGGTCGGTCAGAGCGTGCGCACGGTCGAGGAATGCGCCGAGCAGGCGCGCGCCGACCTGACAGTGATCACCAACCTGATGGAAAGCCGCACCGTCGCCGGCCCCGAGACGCTGCGCGAGCGCATGCTGGAAGTCACCAGCACTGCGCACATGTGGCCGAGCAAGGAGTTCTTCCTGGCCAAGCGCGCCGAGCTCAAGGCACGGCACCACAAGTACAACGACACCGAGTACAACCTGGAGCCCAACGTCAAAGGTTCGCCAGGCGGCCTGCGCGACATCCAGACCGTACTCTGGGTTGCCCGTCGCCAGTACGGCACCCTCAACCTGCACGCACTGGCCGGTGAAGGTTTTCTGCTGGAAAGCGAGAACGACCTGCTGGCCTCCTCGCAGGCCTTCCTCTGGCGCGTGCGCTACGCCTTGCACATGCTTGCCGGACGTGCCGAAGACCGCCTGCTGTTCGATCACCAGCGCAGCATCGCGGCGCTGCTCGGCTACAGCGACGAGAACCCCAAGCGCGCCATCGAGCAGTTCATGCAGCAGTACTATCGGGTGGTGATGAGCATCAGCCAGTTGTGCGACCTGATCATCCAGCACTTCGAGGAAGTGATCCTCGCTGACGACAACGGCAGCACCCAACCGCTGAACACGCGCTTTCGCCTGCATGATGGCTATATAGAAGCGGTCAATCCGAACGTCTTCAAGCGCACCCCGTTCGCCATGCTGGAGATCTTCGTGCTGATGGCCCAGCATCCGGAGATCAAGGGCGTACGCGCCGATACCGTACGCCTTCTGCGCGAACATCGGCACCTGATCGACGACAAGTTCCGCAACGACATCCGCAATACCAGTCTGTTCATCGAGCTGTTCAAGTGCGAGATCGGCATCCACCGCAACCTGCGGCGCATGAACCGCTATGGCATCCTCGGTCGCTACCTGCCGGAATTCGGCCTGATCGTCGGACAGATGCAGCACGACCTGTTCCACATCTATACGGTCGATGCGCACACGCTCAACCTCATCAAGCACCTGCGCAAATTGCAGTACACCCCGGTGTCGGAGAAATTCCCGCTGGCCAGCAAGCTCATGGGACGCCTGCCCAAGCCTGAGCTGATCTACCTCGCCGGCCTCTATCACGATATCGGCAAGGGTCGCCAGGGCGATCACTCCGAGCTCGGCGCGGTGGACGCGCAAGCCTTCTGCGAGCGCCACCAGTTGCCGGCCTGGGACTCGCGCCTGATTGCCTGGCTGGTGCAGAGCCACCTGGCGATGTCCACCACGGCCCAGCGCAAGGACCTCTCCGACCCACAGGTGATCAACGATTTTGCACTGTTCGTCGGCGACGAAACCCGCCTGGACTACCTCTACGTGCTGACCGTGGCCGACATCAACGCCACCAACCCCAGCCTGTGGAACTCCTGGCGCGCCAGCCTGCTGCGCCAGCTCTACACCGAAACCAAGCGCGCGCTGCGCCGGGGCCTCGAAAACCCGCTGGACCGTGAAGAACAGATCCGCCAGACCCAGAGCGCGGCGCTGGACATTCTCGTGCGCGAAGGCACCGACCCGGACGATGTAGAGCAACTCTGGTCGCAGCTGGGCGACGACTATTTCCTCAAGCACACCGCAGCGGACGTGGCCTGGCACAGCGATGCAATACTTCAGCAGCCGGCCGATGGCGGTCCGCTGGTGCTGATCAAGGAAACCACCCAGCGCGAGTTCGAAGGCGGCACGCAGATCTTCATCTACGCGCCCGACCAGCACGATTTCTTCGCCGTGACCGTGGCGGCGATGTCGCAGCTCAACCTGAACATCCATGACGCCCGCATCATTACCTCCAGCAGCCAGTTCACCCTCGACACCTACATCGTGCTCGACAACGACGGCGGCTCGATCGGTGACAACCCGCAGCGGGTCAAGCAGATACGCGAAGGGCTGACCGAGGCACTGCGCAATCCCGAGGATTACCCGACCATCATCCAGCGACGCGTGCCGCGCCAGCTCAAGCACTTCAACTTCGCGCCGCAGGTGACCATCCTCAACGACGCCCAGCGCCCGGTGACCATCCTCGAGATCACGGCCCCCGACCGGCCCGGCCTGCTGGCGCGCCTGGGACGGATCTTCCTGGAGTTCGACCTGTCGCTGCAGAACGCCAAGATCGCCACCCTCGGCGAGCGCGTGGAAGACGTGTTCTTCATCACCGATGCCGACAACCAGCCGCTCTCCGACCCGCAACTGTGCAGCCGTCTGCAGGAAGCCATCGTCGAACAGTTGCAGGCCGGCCAGTCCAGCGATACCAGCCCCACCCGCGTGACCTTCTGACGATTACGAGACCTTGCGCCGATGAACCATGCCTTGACCCAGCTTCAGCCCTACCCCTTCGAAAAGCTCCGCGCCCTGCTCGGCAGCGTGAAGCCTGCCGCGGACAAACGCGCCATTGCCCTGTCGATCGGTGAGCCGAAGCACGAATCCCCGGCGTTCGTCGCCAAGGCCCTGGCCGACAACCTCGACAAATTGGCGGTCTACCCCAGCACACTCGGCCTGCCGGCCCTGCGCCAGGCCATCGGTCAGTGGTGCGAGCGCCGCTTCGGCGTACCCGCCGGCTGGCTCGATGCCGACCAGCACATCCTGCCGGTCAACGGCACCCGCGAAGCGCTGTTCGCCTTCACTCAAACAGTGGTCAACCGCGCCGATGACGGCCTGGTCGTCAGCCCCAACCCGTTCTACCAGATCTACGAGGGCGCGGCGCTGCTGGCCGGCGCCACCCCGCACTACCTGCCATGCCTGGAAAGCAACGGTTTCAATCCGGATTTCGACGCGGTACCTGCCGAGATCTGGAAACGTTGCCAGATCCTGTTCCTGTGCTCCCCAGGCAACCCCACTGGCGCGCTGGTGCCGATGGACACCCTGAAAAAACTGATCGCCCTGGCCGACGAGCACGATTTCGTGATCGCCGCCGACGAGTGCTACAGCGAGCTGTACTTCGACGAAGACGCCCCGCCGCCTGGCCTGCTGAGTGCCTGCGCCGAACTCGGCCGCAGCGATTTTGCGCGCTGCGTGGTGTTCCACAGCCTGTCCAAGCGCTCCAACCTGCCTGGCCTGCGCTCGGGCTTCGTCGCGGGCGACGCCAGGATCATCAAGCCATTCCTGCTGTACCGCACCTACCACGGTTGCGCCATGCCGGTGCAGACGCAACTGGCCAGCGTGGCCGCCTGGCAGGACGAGGCCCATGTGCGGGCGAACCGCGATCAGTACCGCGCCAAATATGACGCCGTGCTCGAGATCCTGCAGCCAGTGATGGATGTACAGCGCCCGGACGGCAGCTTCTACCTGTGGGCCAAGGTGCCGGGTAGCGACGCCGACTTTACCCGCGACCTGTTCGAGGCCGAGCATGTGACCGTGGTGCCTGGCTCGTACCTGTCGCGTGAAGTGGATGGCGTCAATCCCGGAGCAGGACGCGTGCGCATGGCGCTGGTTGCGCCGCTGGCCGAGTGTATCGAGGCGGCCGAAAGGATTCGCGGGTTTCTCGCAGGGCGCTGAAATGCCCCTCGCCTCGGGGCTGGCGTCGATGTCAGCCCCGAGGCAACTATCTACCGCCCCCTCGCCCCTGCACTGGCACATTGTTCGCTCCCGACCAAGGGGCTGAGCGATATCCTGAGGGCCGCCTGCCAAGGGCTGGAGCATGCAAATCTCGAGTTCGGTCATGGCCTTGACATGATCATGAGCATCAGCACCCGGGGGCGGTGATGCCTGAACGCGCGTCACCACACAGACTTATGTAATGCCACGTAGCTTGATCCGTCGCAGATCATCCTGAGCTCCAAGCACACCAGGAGCGCTCCTATGCATACACCCTTCCCACCCCGCTGCCGTCACCGCACCGATCAGCAGCTTTCCCATGATCTGGCCGTTACCGAGAACCCCCGCAACAGGGGCCAGAGCAACGGCGGTCGAAACAAGCGCGGACTGATCCAGACCGGCCGACTATGGACACCCGGTCGTACTTTGTGGGTCTCGTTTCTCGGTGCTCCGGACAGAAAGCTCAAGATGTCGATCTTCGAACTGGCTTGCCAGTGGGTGGAACTTTCCGACGCCAACCTGACGCTTGATCTATCAGAGGATGATGACAAACATGCCCAGATCAGGATCCTCACAGGCAAGCATGCAGAGCACAACGAATCAGACATCGGCACCGATGCACTGGCTTATGAAGACGACACCATGGCGCTGAATGTCATACCGGGGGATGAAACATTCGAATCCACCGTGTTACACGAGTTCGGCCATGCGCTGGGGTTCGAACATGAACATCTGCACCCCGATGCCAGCATCCCCTGGAACGAGCCGTTGCTAATCGAAGCTCACAAGCGTGCGGCTGGCTGGTCAGAGCAAGACGTCAGGGAGCAATACCTGAACAAACGGCCCGACAGCGGACTGATCAAAACCCAGTACGATCCGCTATCCATAATGCATTACCCGATTGCGGCCTGGATGACCTTGGATAATTCCGAGATAGGCCAGAACACAGAGCTCAGTGCGAAAGACATCGACCTGATGCGCCTGGCCTACCCGCACGACTGACGCTAACGAACCTGCCCCAGGTTCGCCTCGCTCATGTCCAACTCCCCCAGCACCTGGCGCACGACTTCATCCCCCACCAGGTGCTGGCGGTGCAGGCTGTAGAGCTCCAGCCGCTGCGCGCGCAATGCGCGCAGGCGCAGCCGACGCTCCAGAAGATCCATCTGTTCGGCCAATGCACGCGCTTCGGCGCTGTCGTTGTAGCTGTCCAGCTCGTCCCGGTACTCTGCCATCAGGCGCGCCTTCAGCTCGGTCGCCAGCGTCGCCTGGGCGGCATCCTGCGGGGCATTGGCATCGACGACCTCCTCAGCCTCCAAGGCATGGATGGCGGCTTCCGCAGTACGCCTCCAGGCTTCCTGCACCTCCTGGTGCAGGCGCTCGTCCGGGCTCTTGGTCACCCCGCGCAACAGGATCGGCAGGGCGATGCAGGCACTGATCAGCGACAGCAGGATCACCCCGGCGGCAATGAAGATCAGCAGATCACGCTCCGGGAACGCCTGGCCGGCCCCGATCAGCAAGGGTACCGACATCACACCCGCCAAGGTCACAGCCCCACGCACACCGCCAAGGGTCAACAGCCAGCACGAACGTGCGCTGGGCATCAGCACCAACGCCGACTTACCGCGCCAGCGGCGCACCACGCCGATAGCGCGCCACACGCTCTGTACCCAGACGAACCGCAGCAGCACCAACGCCACGAAGATCGCCACCACATCAAGGCAACGCCAGGCCAGGGTCGGCCACAACGACGTTTCGTGGCTGACAACTGCCTTGATGATGTCGGGTAATTGCAAGCCCAGCAGCAGGAAGATCAGACCATTGAAGGCGAACTCCAGCAGCGACCAGACGCTGCGGTTGAGCAGGCGCGTGCTGGTCTGGCGCGGCAACAGGTCGAGCCAGCTCTGCATCATCCCTGCCGCCACCGCCGAGAGAATGCCCGAGACACCGAGTCGTTCGGCCAGCACATAGGCGGCAAACGGCAACAGCAGCATGAACACCACATGCGTCGCCGGATCGTCCCAGCCCCGGGCGATCATCCAGGCACGCAGGCGCCCCACCAGCCAGCTGAGGCCCACGCCAACCGCAAGCCCGCCGATGGCTACCAGCACGAACGTCAGGCTGGCATCGGTCAACGAAAATACCCCGGTAATGGCAGCTGCCAACGCGAACTTGAACGTCACCAGGCCCGAAGCATCGTTCATCAGTGCTTCGCCCTGGAGCATATGCATCAAGGGGGTTGGCAGGCGATCCTGGGTAATCGCCGAAACCGCCACCGCATCAGTGGGCGAGAGCACCGCGGCCAGGGCGAACGCTACCGGCAGTGGAATGCTTGGCAGGATCCAGTGAATGAAGTACCCCGCCCCCACCACGGTGAACAGCACCAACCCCACGGCCAAGGCCACCACCGGGCCACGAATGCGCCAGAGCTCACGCTTGGGGATGCGCCAGCCATCGGCGAACAGCAGCGGCGGCAGGAACAGAAACAGGAACAGCTCGGGATCGAGGGCCACATGCAGCCCAAGCGTGGGCCAGGCCAGCAGCGCGCCGGCCGCGATCTGCACCAGCGGCAAGGGCAGCGGCACCATGCGTCCGACCAGCTTGGAAAGGCTCACCAGCATCAGCAGGATAAGAACGGTATAGGCTGACTGCATTGGCAAGACTTCCTGTATGAAAGCAGACACGAAAAAAAGGCCAGACTTCGCCCTTGAAACAATATGTTAGCGTCGGGCGGTGATGATGCACCGCTGAACCATGGTCGAACGCCACCCGGGAATATGTAACACAATGCTACCTGAGAGGTCGTGATACAGATCGATCGCCTAGCCGGACAGCAAGCCGTGGCGCCAGGCCCATCGATACCGCATAATCGCCCCACCCATTCTTCAAGGAGTATCGGGGACGCCAGGTCCGGCCCGGCAGCCCCAGGCATTCAATGGCTTACACTCTCTACGGCATCAAAGCCTGCGACACCATGAAAAAGGCCCGCACCTGGCTTGAAGAACAGGCCATCGGTTACGCGCTCCACGACTACAAGACCCAAGGCATCGACCGTGACAGCCTCGAGCGCTGGTGCGACGAGCACGGCTGGGAAGTCGTGCTGAACCGCGCCGGCACCACCTTCCGCAAGCTCGACGAGGCCAGCAAGGCCGACCTGAACCAGGCAAAGGCCATCGAGCTGATGCTGGCTCAACCGTCGATGATCAAGCGCCCGGTGCTCGATCTGGGTGACCGCACCCTGGTGGGCTTCAAGCCCGACCTGTACGCCGCGGCACTGGCCTGATCCGCTCCACACCCTATTTCGCACGAGGTAATTGCATGTCCACCACTCTGTTCAGCCTGGCCTTCGGTGTCGGCACCCAGAACCGCCAGGGCACCTGGCTGGAAGTCTTCTACGCTCAGCCCCTGCTCAACCCGTCCACCGAGCTGGTCGCGGCCGTCGCTCCGATCCTCGGTTACGAAGGCGGCAACCAGGCGATCGCCTTCAGCCCGGCCCAGGCCGCCCAGCTCGCCGACGCGGTCAAGGGCGTGGACGCCACCCAGCACGCATTGCTGACCCGCCTGGCCGAAAGCCACAAGCCGCTGGTCGCCACCCTGCTCGCCGAAGACGGCGCGCTGACCTCGACCCCCGAGGCCTACCTCAAGCTGCACCTGCTGTCGCACCGCCTGGTCAAGCCGCACGGCGTTTCCCTGGCCGGCATCTTCCCGCTGCTGCCGAACGTGGCCTGGACCAACCAGGGTGCCATCGACCTGGCCGAACTGGCCGAGCAGCAACTGGAAGCACGCCTGAAGGGCGAGCTGCTGGAAGTGTTCTCGGTGGACAAGTTCCCGAAGATGACCGACTACGTGGTCCCGAGCGGCGTGCGTATCGCCGACACCGCCCGCGTGCGCCTGGGCGCCTATATCGGCGAAGGCACCACCATCATGCACGAAGGCTTCGTCAACTTTAACGCTGGCACCGAAGGCCCGGGCATGATCGAAGGCCGTGTCTCGGCAGGCGTGTTCGTCGGCAAGGGCTCGGACCTGGGCGGTGGTTGCTCGACCATGGGCACCCTGTCCGGTGGCGGCAACATCGTCATCAAGGTTGGCGAAGGCTGCCTGATCGGCGCCAACGCCGGTATCGGTATCCCGCTGGGCGACCGCAACACTGTCGAAGCCGGCCTGTACATCACCGCTGGCACCAAGGTGAACCTGCTCGACGAGCACAATGAGCTGGTCAAGGTGGTCAAGGCCCGTGACCTGGCCGGCCAGACCGACCTGCTGTTCCGTCGCAACTCGCTCAACGGCGCAGTCGAGTGCAAGACCCACAAGTCGGCCATCGAGCTGAACGAGGCGCTGCACGCACACAACTGAGAACCTTGCAGGCCTCTGTAGAAGCGGGCTTGCCCGCGATCAGCGGACTCTCGGCGTCTGAGATGTTAAGATCGGGTCTGGCACCACGCCAGACCCGATTTTCATTCCAGGCCCCGCAATCATGTTCCAGCCCTCCCCCTGGCGTGCCGACTTTCCCGCCATCACCGCCCTGCAACGGCAGCACCAGACCTACCTGGACAGCGCCGCCACAACACAGAAACCCCAGGCCCTGCTTGATGCCCTGAGCCACTACTACAGCCATGGTGCAGCCAATGTGCACCGCGCCCAGCACCTGCCTGGCGCGCTAGCGACCCAGGCATTCGAGACCAGCCGCGACAAGGTTGCTGCCTGGCTCAACGCCGCTGACTCCCGGCAGATCATCTTCACCCACGGCGCCACCTCGGCGCTCAACCTGCTGGCATACGGGCTGGAGCATGGCTTCGAAGCCGGCGACGAAATCGCCGTCAGCGCGCTGGAGCACCACGCCAACCTGCTGCCCTGGCAACAATTGGCGCGGCGCCGCAATCTGCGCCTGGTAGTGCTGCCGCTGGACGAACATGGCCGGATCGACCTCGACCAGGCCCTGCAACTGATCGGGTCGCGCACACGCCTGGTGGCGCTGAGCCAACTGTCCAACGTGCTCGGCACCTGGCAGCCATTGCCTGCGCTGCTCGCTCATGCCCGCGCCCAAGGCGCTCTGAGCGTGGTCGATGGCGCCCAGGGCGTGGTTCATGGCCGCCACGACGTGCAGCAGTTGGGCTGCGATTTCTACGTATTTTCCAGCCACAAGCTATATGGCCCGGATGGGGTTGGCGCGCTCTATGGCCGCACGGAGGCCCTGGCACGGCTGCGCCACTGGCAGTTCGGCGGCGAGATGGTGCAACTGGCCGACTACCATGAGGCAAGCTTTCGTCCCGCGCCACTGGGCTTCGAGGCGGGCACGCCGCCGATCGCCAGTGTCATCGGCCTGGGCGCGACCCTCGATTACCTTGCCAGCCTCGATCCTGCGGCCGTGGCAGCCCACGAAGCCAGCCTGCACCAGCACCTGGTGCGCGGCCTGGCCGACCGCGAAGGCGTGCGCATGCTCGGCACCCCACAGAGCGCACTGGCCAGTTTCGTCATCGATGGCGTGCACAACGCCGATATCGCCCACCTGCTGACCGAACAAGGGATCGCAGTGCGCGCCGGCCACCATTGCGCGATGCCATTGCTCAAGGGACTGGGGCTGGAAGGCGCGATCCGCGTTTCGCTGGGGCTGTACAACGACAGCGACGACCTGCAGCGCTTCTTCGATGCGCTCGACCAGGGCCTGGAGCTGCTGCGGTGAGCCTGCCTGCCGACGCCCAGCAGGCACTGGACACCTTCACCCACGCAAAAGGCTGGGAACAGCGCGCACGCCTGTTGATGCAGATAGGCGATCGCCTGGAGCCACTGGACGAGTCTGACAAGACCGACGCCAACCGCGTACATGGCTGCGAAAGCCTGGTCTGGTTGGTGACTGGCCAGGTCGACGGACAGTGGCGCTTCAGGGCCACCAGCGATGCCCGGCTGCTGCGCGGTCTATTGGCGCTGCTGCTGGTGCGGGTACAGGGGCTGGACAGCGAAGCGTTGGCCGCGTTGGACCTGCGTGCGTGGTTCACACAACTGGGGCTGGAGCGGCACCTTTCGCCTTCACGCAGCAATGGGCTGCATGCGGTGTTGTTGCGGATGACGGAGTTGGTGTCCAGCCCCTGAGTCGGCGGCACCTGCTTCGCCGGTCCCCCCCCTGCTGCGGCACCCGCGAAGAAGCCCCCGCGCTTATTGCGCCTTCACCCGCTCCGAGGGCCGCCGCGCCCCCGCCACCAGCTTCTCCACAGCCTTGCTCACGGCCACCATGCCGAAGGTCGCGGTGACCATCATCACCGCGCCGAAGCCCCCCGAGCAATCCAGGCGCACGCCTTCCCCCACGAAGCTCTTCTGCAGGCAAACACTGCCATCGCCCTTGGGGTAGCGCAGTTGCTCGCTGGAGAACACACAGGGCACCCCGTAATTACGGCTGACATTGCGCGAGAAGTTGTAGTCCCGGCGCAAGGTGGAACGTACCCGCGACGCCAGTGGGTCGTTGAAGGTCTTGTTGAGGTCGCCAATCTGGATCTGGGTCGGATCGATCTGTCCGCCCGCACCACCTGTGGTGACAATCGCAATCTTGCGTCGGCGGCACCAGGCGATCAGCGCAGCCTTGGCCTGCACGCTGTCGATGCAGTCGATCACGCAATCCAGCGACTCGGTGATGTATTCGAGCATGGTGTCACGGGTGACGAAGTCAGCGACCGCATGCACGGTGCAGGCCGGGTTGATCGCACGCAGGCGCTCGGCCATGACCTCGACCTTCGAGCGCCCCACCTGCCCCTCCAGTGCATGAGCCTGGCGATTGGTGTTGCTGACGCAGACATCGTCCAGATCGAACAGGCTGATTTCACCCACGCCGCTGCGCGCCAGGGCTTCCGCCGCCCAGGAACCCACACCGCCGATGCCGACGACTGCCACGTGGGCCTGACGCAGACGTTGCAGGCCGTCATCGCCGTACAGCCGGGCGACACCGGCAAAGCGTGGATCTTCTGTGCTCATGTTCATACCCCGAAAAAACCGGCGCGCATTATATGCCATGCGGACACGCCGGTGCGGGCTTGTCGACATGAGGGGGGTCTTGGCGCGGCGCGCGTTCATTAGGAAACAGCCTACCAATCCTGCTTTAATGTCTTATCAAACAAGCAGATCTGGACGACAACAGAGCGGGATCCACGACGCGAGCTTCCCGCTCCCTGCCTCGGAAACTGAATCACCTATGTCATCACGCAAATTCGGTCTCAACCTGGTAGTGGTGCTGGCCATTGCCGCGCTGTTCACCGGCTTCTGGGCGCTGATCAACCGCCCGGTGTCGGCCCCTGCCTGGCCAGAACAGATCTCCGGCTTCTCCTACTCACCCTTCCGTCTCGGTGAAAGCCCGCAAAAGGGCCAGTACCCCAGCGAAGACGAGATGCGCCAGGATCTGGAGCAACTCAGCAAGCTCACCGACAGCATCCGTATCTACACCGTCGAAGGCACCCAGGCGGAGATTCCGCACCTGGCCGAGGAGCTGGGCCTGCGTGTGACCCTGGGCATCTGGATCAGTACGGACCTGGAGCGCAACGAGCGCGAGATCGAAAAAGCCATCGGCCTGGCCAACAGCTCGCGCAGCGTGGTGCGAGTGGTGGTGGGCAACGAAGCACTGTTCCGCGAAGAAATCACGCCAGAGGCGCTGATCAAGTACCTGGACCGAGTGCGCGCCGCAGTCAAAGTCCCCGTTACCACCAGTGAGCAATGGCACATCTGGAAAGAGCATCCGGAACTGGCCAAGCACGTCGACCTCATCGCCGCGCACATCCTGCCTTACTGGGAGTTCGTACCGGTGGGCGACTCGATCCAGTTCGTGCTCGACCGCGCCCGCGACCTCAAGCGCCAGTTCCCGCGCAAACCCTTGCTGCTGTCGGAAGTGGGCTGGCCGAGCAATGGCCGCATGCGCGGCGGCGCCGATGCGACCCAGGCCGACCAGGCGATCTACCTGCGCACCCTGGTCAACACCTTGAACCGCCGCGGCTTCAACTACTTCGTGATCGAAGCCTACGACCAACCCTGGAAAGCCAGCGACGAAGGCTCGGTGGGCGCCTACTGGGGCGTGTTCAACGCCGAACGCCAGCAGAAATTCAACTTCGAAGGGCCGGTGGTTGCCATTCCACAATGGCGAGCCCTGGCCGTGGCTTCGGTGGTGCTGGCGATGATCGCCCTGACCGTGCTGCTGATCGACGGCTCGGCCCTGCGCCAACGCGGACGCACCTTCCTGACCTTCATCACCTTCCTCTGCGGGTCGGTACTGGTGTGGATCGCCTACGACTACAGCCAGCAGTACAGCACCTGGTTCAGCCTGACCGTAGGCTTGCTTCTGGCCCTCGGCGCCATCGGCGTGTTCATCGTCTTGCTCACCGAGGCCCACGAGCTGGCCGAGGCCGTATGGATTCACAAGCGACGACGCGAGTTCCTGCCGGTGCAGGGCGACGCTGCGTACCGGCCCAAGGTCTCGGTGCACGTGCCGTGCTACAACGAGCCACCGGAGATGGTGAAACAGACCCTCGACGCCCTCGCCGCCCTGGACTATCCAGACTACGAAGTACTGGTGATCGACAACAACACCAAGGACCCGGCCGTGTGGGAGCCGCTCAAGGCCCACTGCGAGAAACTCGGCGAGCGCTTCCGCTTCTTCCACGTGGCACCGCTGGCCGGCTTCAAGGGCGGCGCGCTGAACTACCTGATCCCGCACACCGCCAAGGACGCCGAAGTGATCGCGGTGATCGACTCGGACTACTGCGTCGACCGCAACTGGCTCAAGCACATGGTCCCGCACTTCGCCGACCCGAAGATCGCCGTGGTGCAGTCGCCGCAGGACTACCGCGACCAGCACGAGAGCGCCTTCAAGAAGCTGTGCTACAGCGAATACAAGGGCTTCTTCCACATCGGCATGGTCACCCGCAACGACCGTGACGCGATCATCCAGCACGGCACCATGACCATGACCCGCCGCAGCGTGCTCGAAGAGCTGGGCTGGGCCGAATGGTGCATCTGCGAGGATGCCGAGCTGGGCCTGCGAGTGTTCGAGAAGGGGCTGTCGGCTGCCTACGCCCACAACAGCTATGGCAAGGGCCTGATGCCCGATACCTTCATCGACTTCAAGAAACAGCGTTTCCGCTGGGCCTATGGTGCGATCCAGATCATCAAGCATCACGCCGGCGCCCTGCTGCGCGGCAGGAACAGCGAGCTGACCCGTGGCCAGCGCTACCACTTCCTGGCTGGCTGGCTGCCATGGATCGCCGATGGCATGAACATTTTCTTCACCGTCGGCGCACTGTTGTGGTCGGCGGCGATGATCATCGTGCCGCATCGCGTCGATCCACCGCTGATGATCTTTGCCATCCCGCCGCTGGCGCTGTTCTTCTTCAAGGTCGGCAAGATCGTCTTCCTCTACCGCCGTGCGGTGGGGGTCAACATGAAGGACGCCTTCGCCGCCGCCCTGGCCGGCCTGGCGTTGTCGCACACCATCGCCAAGGCGGTGCTGTACGGCTTCTTCACCAGCAGCATGCCGTTCTTCCGCACCCCCAAGAACGCCGACAGCCATGGCGTGCTGGTGGCGATCTCCGAGGCGCGCGAAGAACTGTTCATCATGTTGCTGCTGTGGAGCGCCGCGGCCGGGATCTACCTGGTGCAAGGGTTGCCCAGTTCCGACATGCGCTTCTGGGTAGCAATGCTGCTGGTGCAGTCGCTGCCGTACCTGGCGGCATTGGTGATGGCGTTGCTGTCGTCGCTGCCCAAGCCTGGAGAAAAGGCCGCCGAACCGCAGCAGGCCTGATGCAACGTGGGCTGCTTGGCAGCCCGTTCGCGGGCAAGCCCGCTCCTGCAGGTACCGCACCGGTGCTGTGGACCGTGCATGGGCTGGCAGGGGCGAACCACCGCTGCGACTTGCTGGCGAATGGGCCGTGAAGCCTGAAATCATTTGATATAAGATAACGCCCCCAAGATTTCCCGCCTTGCCTTGCCCCGGAGTCCCCCATGACGGCCCCAGCCGAGCTCTCGCCCACCCTTCAACTGGCCTGCGACCTGATCCGTCGCCCCTCGGTGACGCCGGTCGATGCCGACTGCCAGACCCAGATGATGAACCGCCTGGGTGCCGTCGGCTTCCAGCTCGAGCCGATGCGCTTCGAGGACGTCGACAACTTCTGGGCCACCCATGGCAACCAGGACGGCCCGGTGTTGTGCTTCGCCGGTCACACCGACGTTGTGCCCACCGGCCCCGTGCAGCAATGGCAGCATGAGCCTTTCGACGCCCTGATCGACGCCGACGGCATGCTCTGCGGCCGCGGTGCTGCCGACATGAAAGGCAGCCTGGCCTCGATGGTGATCGCCAGTGAGCGCTTCGTGAACGATTACCCCAATCACCGCGGTAAGGTGGCCTTCCTCATCACCAGCGACGAGGAAGGCCCGGCGCATCACGGCACCAAGGCCGTGGTCGAGTTGCTCAAGGCCCGCAACGAGCGCCTGGACTGGTGCATCGTCGGCGAGCCGTCGAGCACCACGCTGCTCGGGGACGTGGTCAAGAACGGCCGTCGCGGCTCGCTCGGCGCCAAGTTGACCGTGCGCGGCAAGCAGGGCCACGTGGCCTACCCGCACCTGGCCCGCAACCCGATCCACCTGGCCGCACCGGCCCTGGCAGAACTTGCCGCCGAGCACTGGGACGAGGGCAATGCCTTCTTCCCGCCGACCAGCTTCCAGATCTCCAACCTCAACTCCGGCACCGGCGCCACCAACGTGGTCCCGGGCGACCTGATCGCGCTGTTCAACTTCCGCTTCTCCACCGAGTCGACCGTCGAAGGCCTGCAGCAGCGGGTCGCGACGATTCTCGACAAGCACCAGCTGGACTGGTCGATCGACTGGGCGCTGTCGGGCCTGCCGTTCCTCACCGAACCGGGTGAGCTGCTCGATGCGGTGTCATCGAGCATCAAGGCCGTCACCGGTCGCGACACCCAGCCGTCCACCAGCGGCGGCACCTCCGATGGCCGCTTCATCGCCACCATGGGCACCCAGGTGGTCGAACTGGGTCCGGTCAACGCCACCATCCACCAGGTGGACGAGCGCATCCTGGCCAGCGACCTGGACCTGCTGACCGAAATCTACTACCAAACCCTGGTGCGGTTGCTCGCCTGATGCTTGCCTGCCCCCTCTGCCAGGCGCCGCTGGCGCAGCTCGACAACGGCGTGGCCTGTCCTGCCGGCCACCGCTTCGACCGCGCCCGCCAAGGCTACCTGAACCTGCTGCCAGTACAGCACAAGAACAGCCGCGACCCGGGCGACAATCAAGCGATGGTCGAGGCCCGCCGCGACTTCCTCGACGCCGGTCACTACGCTCCGGTAGCCGCGCGCCTGGCGCAACTGGCCGCCGAGCGCCAGCCTGCAACGTGGCTCGACATCGGCTGCGGCGAGGGCTATTACACCGCGCAGATCGCCCAGGCGCTGCCAACGGCAGACGGCTATGCGCTGGACATCTCCCGCGAGGCAGTCAAGCGGGCCTGCCGCCGCGCGCCGCAGTTGACCTGGATGGTCGCCAGCATGGCTCGAGTGCCGATGGCGGACGCCAGTTGCAACTTCATCGCCAGTGTCTTCAGCCCGCTCGACTGGGCCGAAGCCAAGCGTCTGCTTGCCCCAGGTGGCGGCCTGATGCGGGTCGGACCGACCAGCGGCCACCTGATGGAGCTGCGCCAGATGCTCTACGATGAAGTGCGCCCCTACGCCGACGACAAGCACCTGGCCTTGGTCCCGGACGGCATGCAGCACGCCCATGAAGAGGTGCTCGAGTTCACCCTGACACTGCGCGAAGGCAAGGCCCGCGCGGACCTGCTGGCGATGACCCCGCACGGCTGGCGCGCCAGCGCCGAGAAACGTGCCAGCGTGATCGAGCAGCCTGAGCCGTTCGACGTCACGGTTTCCATGCGTTATGACTATTTCGTGCGCCAAGACTGAGCACACCCGGAGCCCTGAAATGCGCCAACCCGATATCGAGATCTACCTCAAGGACGCCGACGTCGATCACAAGCAGATCGCCGACTGGCTGACCCAGGCCCTGGGCCCATGCAGCGAATGGAAACAGAAAGGCCAGACCTTCAAGTGCACAGCCGGTAACATTCCGGTCACCTGGTTACCCAAGGCTGTAGGGAAATGGAACAGCCTGTACCTGGAAAGCGATCAGACGCCGTGGGCCGATGACGTCGCTTGCGCCCGCGCCGCCTTCGCTGCGCTCAATGTCGAAGTGCGCTGCGCGCCGGGCAGTTGGGTCGAGGAGGATGGTGAAGAGGATGCCGATCGCTGGATCCGCATCAGCGCCGACGGTGAAGAGGAAATCACCTGGCGCACCAGCTGAAAAAGCTCGCATCAGGCTGCAAGTTCCACGGACAACCTGCAGCTTGAAGCGTGCCGACTACGTGTCAGAGACCGACCACGTCCTCTGCCTGCAGGCCTTTCTGGCCCTGCACCAGGGAGTATTCGACCTGCTGTCCCTCGACCAGGGTACGATGCCCCTCACCGCGGATCGCACGATAGTGGACGAACACATCCGCTCCCCCTTCGCGCTGAATGAAGCCAAAACCCTTGGCATCGTTGAACCACTTCACATTCCCAGTCTCACGAGACGACATCTGAAACACTCCGGATTTTTATTTTGAAGATCGCCTTGCAGGCACAGGGTCTCCTCCCTGTGCCGACACTGCTTGAGGAAATTTCCTGCAAGGTGCGGACCGAGTATATGACAGAGAACAAAAAAATTTGATGACTGGCCCGTGGATGGCCGATTTTTGCTGAACTTATGCAGATACAGCAGCCTAACTTGCTGGTATATCACCTGATACATTTTCCAGGGCAGACACCCCATGACCCGTTCCCCCCTGCGCCGCCTGATCTTCGGCGCCCTGCGTCGCGTGCTCTATCTGTGGGTGCGATCCGAAACCATCAATCAGTCTTCGCTGACGCTCCAGCTCGACCGCAGCCGCCCGGTGTTCTATGCCTTGCCCTCGCCGTCGCTCACTGACCTGGCGGTGGTCGACCGCGAATGCACCAAGGCGGGGCTGCCACGCCCCGTGTTGCCCGTTGCCGTTGGGCCGCTGCACGAACCTGCGGCGTTCTTCTACCTCACCCCAGACCCGGACTGGCTAGGCCGCCAGGACAAACGCGGCGCGCCCCCCACCCTGGAGCGCCTGATCGCAGCCATTGGCGAGCATGCCGAAGAGGATGCGCAAATCATCCCGGTCAGCGTGTTCTGGGGGCAGACCCCGGCCAGCGAATCCAGCCCGTGGAAACTGTTGTTCGCCGACAGCTGGGCAGTCACCGGCCGTCTGCGCCGCCTGCTCAGTGTATTGATCCTCGGCCGCAAGACCCGCGTGCAGTTCTCCGCGCCGATCCACCTGCGTGAACTGGTGCAGCACAACAAGGGCCAGGAGCGTACCGTGCGCATGGCCCAGCGCCTGCTGCGCGTGCATTTTCGCAACCTCAAGACCGCAGTGATCGGGCCGGACATCTCGCACCGACGCAACCTGGTCAAGGGCCTGGTCCATGACCCGCTGGTACGCCAGGCGATCAGCGATGAAGCCGAGCGCGAGAAGATCCCTTACGCCAAGGCCGAGGCCAAGGCGCTGCACTACGGCAACGAGATCGCCTCGGACTACACCTACACCGCGATCCGCTTCCTGGAAGTGGTGCTGAGCTGGTTCTGGAACAAGATCTACGACGGCATCAAGGTCAACCACATCGAACAGGTGCAAGGCATCGCACCGGGCCACGAAGTGATCTACGTGCCGTGTCATCGCAGCCACATCGACTACCTGCTGCTGTCGTACCTGTTGTTCCGCAATGGCCTGACGCCGCCGCACATCGCCGCCGGCATCAACCTCAACATGCCGGTGATCGGCGGCCTGTTGCGCCGCGGTGGTGCGTTCTTCATGCGCCGGACGTTCAAGGGTAACCCGCTGTACACCGCAGTGTTCAACGAGTACCTGCACACCTTGTTCACCAAAGGCTTCCCGGTGGAGTACTTCGTCGAGGGCGGACGCTCGCGCACCGGGCGCATGCTGCAGCCACGCCCGGGCATGCTGGCGATCACCCTGCGCAGCTTCCTGCGTTCCTCGCGCACGCCGATCGTCTTCGTGCCGGTCTATATCGGCTATGAACGCGTACTCGAAGGCCGTACCTACCTGGGAGAGCTGCGTGGTGCGAGCAAGAAGAAAGAGTCGATTTTCGACATCTTCAAGGTCATCGGCGCCCTCAAGCAACGCTTCGGCCAGGTCTATGTCAACTTCGGCGAACCGATCCGCCTGGGCGCGTTCCTGGACCAGCAGCAACCTGGCTGGCGCGAGCAAGACCTTGCCCCGCAGTTCCGCCCGGACTGGCTCAACGACACCACCACACGCCTGGGCCAGACGGTTGCCCAACACCTGAACGGTGCGGCAGCCATCAACCCGGTCAACCTGGTGGCCCTCGCGCTGCTCTCGACCAGCCGCCTGGCGCTCGACGAGCGCGCCCTGATTCGTGTGCTCGACCTCTACCTGGCCCTGCTGCGCCAGGTGCCCTACTCAAGCCACGTGACCCTGCCCGAAGGCGACGGCAAGGCGCTGATCGAACATGTCAGGAGCATGGAGTTGCTGGCCGAACAGAAGGACGCCCTGGGGCGTATCCTCTACCTGGACGAAGCCAATGCGGTGCTGATGACCTATTACCGCAACAACGTCCTGCACATCTTCGCCCTGCCGGCGCTGCTCGCCAGTTTCTTCCTCAGCAGCTCGCGGATGAGTCGCGAACTGGTGGGGCAATATGTCCAGGCGCTTTACCCGTACCTGCAGGCCGAATTGTTCCTGCGCTGGACACCGGAGCAACTCGACGAGGCCATCGACCAATGGCTGAGCGCACTGGTCGAGCAAGGCCTGCTGCGCTTCGAGAACGGCGTGTACCTGCGTCCGGCGCCCAGCTCGCGCCAGTTCGTGCTGCTCACCCTGTTGGCCCGCGCCATCACCCAGACGCTACAGCGTTTCTACATGGCCACTTCGCTGCTGCTCAACAGTGGCCAGCACAGCCTGAACGCCGAAGAACTGGAAGACCTGTGCGTGATGATGGCCCAGCGCCTGTCGATCCTGCATGGGCTCAATGCCCCGGAGTTCTTCGACAAGACCCTGTTCCGCCACTTCATCCAGACCCTGGTGCGTGAAGGCGTGCTGCTGCCGGATGGCAATGGCAAGCTCGGCTACCACGACAAACTCGCCGAGCTGGCCGAAGGCGTCGCCAAGCGGGTGCTGTCGGCGGAGCTGCGCTTGTCGATCCGGCAGGTGGCGCTGCATAGGGACGACACCGGAGAACAGGCTATCGCCTGATCCAGGGTTGGCCTTTTCGCAGGCAACCCCACCCCTGCAAGATTTTGTGGGAGCGGGCTTGCCAGCGAAAAGGCCAGCGCGGCAAATGCTCCGGGCATGGCGCTGAGCACCGGACAGATTTCCTTCCCCACCCGCCATTGCGCTAAAGTCCCAGTGGTCGGCCACAAGCCCACGCCAAGGACTGCGGAGATTCCATGAAAAAACTTCTCACGCTGTGCTGCGCCACCCTGCTCACAGCCTGCTCCAGCCATACCCCGCCCCACCAGGCCAGCCTGGAAGGCGAAGTCTTCTACCTGCAGCGCATCGCCCTGCCGCCTGCCGCCACGCTCAGCGTGAACCTGCAGGATGTCTCGCTGATGGACGCCCCGGCTGTCACCCTGGCCAGCCAGTCAGGTCCGGTCAAAGGCAACGTGCCACTGCCGTTCCAGCTCAGCTACGACCCAGCCAAAGTCCAACCGGGCCATCGCTACGCCGTCAGCGCGCGTATCGAGCTCGATGGCAAGTTGCTGTTCATCAACACCGAACACCACGGCGTCCGACTCGACGGCAGCGACCCGCAACCTGTGCGGATCAAAGTCGATCAGGTGCGCTGATTCCGCTTCATTTCTGCCCATAAGGAAGTCTCCATGATTCGCTCCTCCTTGCGCTTCACTACCCTGTGCGCCGGCTTGCTCCTGTCGGCCAGCGCCCTGGCCCTGTCGCTTGGCGACCTGTCCCAGAGCGACGCCTCCGGCGGCCTCAAGGACGCCCTGACTCAGGGCGCGCAGATTGCCGTCAAGCAGTTGAGCACCCCTGGTGGCTTCAACAACAACCCTGACGTGCGCATCGAACTGCCCGGAAACCTGGGCAAGGCCGCCAAAGCGATGAAGATGTTTGGCAAGGGCGATCAGGTCGATGCCCTGGAAAACAGCATGAACAAGGCTGCCGAGGCTGCCGTGCCACAAGCCCAGGCGATTCTCGTGGATGCGGTGAAAAAGATGACCGTCACCGATGCCAAGGGCATCCTCAGCGGTGGTGAGGATTCGGCCACCCAGTACCTGAACAAGAGCAGCCGCGAGCAGATTCGCGCCAAGTTCCTGCCGATCGTCAAGCAGGCTACCGACAAGGTCGGTCTGGCCCAGCAGTACAACAGCTTCGCCGGCCAGGCCAAGGGGCTGGGCCTGATCAAGGACGACGCCAATATCGAGAACTATGTGACCGAAAAGGCCCTGGATGGGCTGTTCGAAATGATTGCCAAGCAAGAACAGAGTATCCGCCAGAACCCGGCACAGGCCGCGACCAGCCTGGCCAAGAAAGTGTTCGGCGCACTCTGATTCGCCCAACGTCACTGCCTGAACGTGCATCGCGGGCAAACGCCCGCGATGCCACCCCAGCCCACGCCCATGGGCGCCGCCAGAACGACCATCCGGCGGTTTTGCGCAAAAGATCCCCCAGGCGGCACTTGCACGATCCGCGCACGGCTGCTTGAATCCAATTCGTCAGTCTTCATGTGACTCATCGGTCACTCATGGAGTCCAAGACGCCTTTTGCTGGCCACCCAGGGTCTCGATGCCTTGGGGCACGGCAGATCGCCCGCCTACAACAATACCCGTCGACCCGCGCAACCGGGATCGGCACTGGGCCCCCGGTTTCACTTCAAGGCGAATGCCTACCTGTCATATGGAACGTGCACCCTAGGGTTCTGCGCAGCCTTGTCGAGCGATCGATACGACTGAGCAGGCCACTAGATGACGCGAGTGCCCTTTTTGCGCCAGGAGTCGATGACATGAGGCCAGAAATCGCTGTACTTGATATCCAAGGTCAGTACCGGGTTTACACGGAGTTCTATCGCGCGGAAACGGCAGAGAAGACGATCGTCCTGATCAACGGCTCGCTGGCCACCACGGCATCTTTTGCCCAGACGGTGCGCAATCTGTATCCGCAATTCAACGTGGTGCTGTACGACCAGCCCTATGCCGGCAAGTCCAAGCCACACAACCGCCAGGAACGTCTGCTCACGAAAGAGACCGAGGCGCATATCCTGCTGGAGCTGATCGAGCACTTCCGTGCCGATCACGTGATGTCGTTCTCCTGGGGCGGCGCGTGCACCCTGCTGGCACTGGCGCACCAGCCACGCCTGGTGAAGAAGGCGATCGTCAGTTCGTTCTCGCCGGTGATCAACGATCCGATGCGCGACTACCTGGAGCGCGGCTGCCAGTACCTGTCGGCCTGCGATCGCTATCAGGTCGGCAACCTGGTCAACGACACCATCGGCAAGCACCTGCCATCGCTGTTCAAGCGCTTCAACTACCGCCACGTAAGCAGCCTGGACAGCCACGAGTACGCACAGATGCACTTTCACATCAACCAGGTGCTGGATCATGATCTGGAGCGGGCATTGAAGGGCGCGCGCAACATCGATATTCCGGTGCTGTTCATCAACGGCGAACGTGACGAGTACACCACCGTCGAGGATGCCCGGCAGTTCAGCCGCCATGTGGGCAAGAGCCAGTTCAGCGTGATTCGCGATGCCGGTCACTTCCTCGACATGGAACACAAGACCGCCTGCGAGGATACCCGCAATGCCATGCTGGGTTTCCTCAAGCCAGCACGCGAGCTGCGCCAACGTTACACCTACGTGCAGGGGCAGCATGCGTTGGCCATCTGAGCGGCCCGGCGACCTGTGGCCGTCACCCGCCGGTTCAGGTCGTCGACAGGCTTTTTTACCACCCTGGGCTTCTCATGAGGCTTGGGTTCTGGTAAAAAGTCGCGCTGCGAAGCGGGTATAGTTTAGTGGCAAAACGAAAGCTTCCCAAGCTTTAGTTGAGGGTTCGATTCCCTCTACCCGCTCCAGATTCCTCGCCTGAAACCCCTGGTTTCAGCGCCCGTAAAAAGAGCCGTCGGCTCTTTTTTCGTTTCTGCATCTTCCATTGATCTGGCCCATGGCCGCCCCCTTGCCGATCCGCTTGAATGCGCGGCCGGATTTCGCTTGCAAGCGAGACGGCTTCGGGTGCATATCGCCTACTCTACCCAGAGACATTTCCAAGGGACTGCCCATGTTTCTCTCCCGCTGGTTGCCCGGCCTGGCCAACCTCCTGCACTACCGTCGCGAGTGGTTCCACGCCGACCTGCAGGCGGGCCTGTCGGTGGCCGCGATCCAGATCCCGATCGCCATCGCCTACGCGCAGATCGTCGGCCTGCCGCCTCAGTACGGCCTGTATGCCTGCGTACTACCGATGATGGTCTACGCCCTGATCGGCAGCTCGCGGCAATTGATGGTCGGCCCCGACGCCGCCACTTGCGCGATGATCGCCGGGGCTGTGGCGCCCTTGGCAATGGGCGATCCGCAGCGCATCGCCGAATTGTCGGTGATCGTCACGGTACTGGTCGGGGTGATGCTGATCGCGGCAGGCCTGGCCCGCGCCGGGTTCATCGCCAGCTTCTTCTCGCGGCCGATCCTGATCGGCTACCTCAACGGTATCGGCCTGAGCCTGATTGCCGGGCAACTGTCGAAAGTGGTCGGGTTCCGCATCGAGGGCGATGGCTTCGTGCTGAGTCTGATCAATTTCCTCGAGCGCCTGGGTGAGATCCACTGGCTGACCCTGGTCATCGGCCTCGGTGGCCTGGCCCTGCTGATCTGGCTGCCCAGGCGCTATCCGAGGTTGCCTGCGGCACTGGTGACTGTGGCAGTGTTCACCGTGCTAGCAGCCCTGTTCGGTCTCGACCGATTCGGCGTAGCGATCCTGGGCCCAGTGCCTGCGGGCATCCCGGAGCTGGCCTGGCCCCAGAGCAACCTGGCCGAAACCAAGAGCCTGCTGCGCGACGCGCTGGGTATCGCCACGGTCAGCTTCTGCAGCGCCATGCTCACCGCGCGCAGTTTCGCCGCGCGGCATGGCTACGCGATCAATGCCAACCACGAGTTCGTCGCCTTGGGTGTGAGCAACCTGGCCGCTGGCATTTCCCAGGGCTTCGCCATCAGCGGAGCAGACTCGCGCACCGCGGTCAACGACATGGTCGGTGGCAAGAGCCAGTTGGTGGGCATCATCGCCGCGCTGGTGATCGCGCTGATCCTGCTGTTCTTCACCGCTCCCATGGCCTGGATCCCCCAGGCCGCCCTGGGCGCCGTGCTGTTGATGGCTGGCTGGGGTCTGATCGACTTGAAGTCGCTGGGCAAGATCCGGCGCCTGAGCCGCTTCGAGTTCTGGCTGTGCCTGCTGACCACCATCGGCGTGCTTGGCCTGGGCGTGCTGCCAGGCATCGTCTTCGCCGTGACCCTGGCCATCCTGCGTCTGCTCTACACCATCTACCAACCCACCGATGCCGTGCTCGGCTGGGTACCGGGTATCGAAGGCCAGGTCGACGTACGCCAGCATCAGGACGCACGCACGGTACCTGGCCTGGTGGTGTACCGCTTCGATGACGCGATCCTGTTCTTCAACGCCGACTACTTCAAGATGCGTCTGCTCGAAGCCCTGCAGCGCGAGCCCGAGCCCAAGGCTGTGCTGTTCGATGCCGAGGCCGTGACCAGCATCGACGTCAGCGGCATCGCCGCCCTGCGCGAAGTGCGCGACACCTTGCAAGCGCAAGGCGTGCATTTCGCCATCGCCCGCGCCCGCGGCACCTTCCTGCGCATGCTGGTGCGCTCGGGGATGGCGCGGGAGATGGAAGACAAGCTGCTGTTCGGCTCGGTCCGCGCCGGTATCCGCGCCTATCGGGTGTGGCGTAACAGGGAGCGGCGTGAGCAGGGAGCGGAATGACAGAAGCGGATTACATGAGGATCAGAACTCAGCACGGTGCGTAAATTACTTTCAGTCATTCGCGTGGGCACACCGCACCCGCAACGTGCGAGACACCCGTCCTCCATTGGAGCCCGGTATGAACCGTTTCTTCGACGAATTGATGGAAAGCGTCCAACAGATGGATGAGATCATTCACGGCAAATGCCAAGCTTCGCGCCAGTTCGAGGTGAATGCAGTACAAGTGAAGAGCATTCGCGAGGCAACCGGCCTGTCACAGGCCCGGTTCGCCGAAATGATCGATGTGCAGGTCGCCACTTTGCGTAACTGGGAGCAAGGCCGCAGGGAACCCACAGGGCCGGCAAAAGCCCTGTTACGTGCGATTTACAATGATCCTGATCATGTACTCAAGGCGCTTTCCCACTGACACCCATACACGTTCCAAGAGCACTACCCAATGGCGCGCGGCCCTACGCCTGCGTCACGCTCGCCATCCCCTTGCAGATCAGAGTGATCAATCCGCATAGCAAGCAGCCGGGTACTTCACCTGTTCCACCTCATGCACCTTGGCCAGCAAAAAATCGCGCCGTATGAGTGCGGGCTTGTCTCGCGATCACCGGCTAACCCGGTGTCCTCCATCGCGGTTCTTTTCACCGACAAGCCCGCGCCTACAGAGGCTTCGTGCTGCTGCGATCAGTAACCCAGCGCCTTCAACAACTGCGCCTCGGCCGGTACCTGCGCACGCCCATAAAAACGCAGCAGTTCCCCGGCCCGGTTGGTGAAGATACCATCCACCCCCGCCTTCATCGCCTTGTCGAAGTCCACGCGCTCATCGAGGGTGTAGACATGCACCAGCAAGCCACGCTCATGGCTGGCCTGGTTCATCCATGGCTTGATCAGATCGGCATAGCTCTGCTCGCCCAGATTGCTGCGCACCGCCGAAGGCCCCGTACCGATGGCGCCACCGGCCTTGGCCGCATCCAGCCAACGGAGGAATTCCTCACGGTCCTTTGGTTCCTGGCGGGCATAGAACGCGGCCTTGTCCTGTTCAGCGGAATCGGCAAAATCCTTGCCCGACTTCGGCTCGATGCTGTCCTTGCCGATCCACAGCAGCAGGATCTTCGGCACCTGTGGCATCTGCTGGTGCAGCAGCGCCAGGCTGTTGCGATCGAACGTCTGCAGGATCACCCGGCCCGGTTTGTCGAGCCATCCGCGAGCCTCGAGTTTTTCCTTGAGCTGCTTCTCGATGCCCGGAAACTGCTTGGGCACCTTGGTCTCGATGTACAGCCCCGGATGGCGCTCGGGGTTGCCTTCGGCGATATCGATCACTTCGTCCAGCGTCAGGATCTGCAGCTTGCCGAACGATTCACGGGCACGATCCGGATAGGCCTTGTTGAACCAGCTGCCGGCATCGAGCGACTTCAACTCGGCGAGGGTGAAATCGCTGACCGGGCTCTTCGCCCGCTCGGGGAAGCGCTCGGCCACATCGCTGGTACGCGCCAGCACATCGTCATGCACCACCACCAGCACGTTGTCACGGGTGCGCTGCAGGTCGAGCTCCAGGTAGTCGGCGCCCAGTTCACGGGCCAGCAGGTAGGCCGCTCGCGTCGATTCGGGGGCATCGAAGGAGGCGCCGCGGTGGGCGATCACCGCCGGATGGGGAACATGCTGGGCCTTGGCCAGGGAGGGGCCATCGCTGGCGCCGGCGTTCATCGCGCAAAGGAGCAGGGCCAGGCCCATTGCCGGAAGAGCAGGTATACGCATTCATCGATCCTCTTGGGCTGCGCGTTCAGAAGGGAAGCTGCGCAGCTGATTCCTTGGAGACGCAAGCCTCTCACAGCTTGGATGACATGCTAAAGTCCCCGCGTTCACCCTTGCCCCACGGATGCGCGATGCCCTCTCTCGATTCCCAGCTGGCCAACTGGCCCGATCTCAACGCCCGCCACTCCTGCACCGCCCTGCTGGTGGGCAATGGCGCCAGCCGGGTGCTGTGGAAGCCGTTCGGCTACTTCTCGCTGTTCGAACAGGCGCAGCGCGCGGGACGCAAGAGCGGCCTGGCGATCAGCGACCAGGCGCTGTTCAAGGCCTTGGGCACCGAGCTGTTCGAACCGGTGCTGAGCACCCTGAACACCACGGTACGGGCCAATGCGGCCCTGGCGATCAACTCCACCGCGCCGCTGAACCGCTACTACTCGATCAAGGAAGCGCTGATCCACGCCACCCGGACGGTGCATCCGCCGCACACGCTGTTGTCGAGCGCCACCCTGGCGTCGATCAACGCCGCACTGCGCCAGTACCGCAGCGTCTACACCAGCAACTACGACCTGATCCTGCCCTGGGCCATCGAACATGCGCCACAAGGTTTCGCGCAGCTGTTCGATGACGAAGGCTTCTTCGATGTACGCCGCACCGCCAGCACCGGCACCCGGGTCCTGCACCTGCACGGTGGCATGCACCTGCTCAAGCTGCCCGACGGCAGCACGCGACAGCGCAGCGCTGTCGGCAGCGAACTGCTCGACGGCTTCGCCGTGAACATCCCTGGCGAGGTGCCGCTCTTCGTCAACGAAGACCGCAGCGAGCAGAAACTGCGGGCGATCCGCAACTCGGACTATCTGTCCTGGAGCCTCGCGCAGTTGGCCACCGAACACGACGGTCTGTGCCTGTTCGGCCACCACCTGGACAGCAGCGACGAACACCTGCTGCAAGCCATTCACCAAGCACGCCCCAAGCACTTGAGCATCGCCATCCGGCCACTGAACGAAGCTTCGATCATCAATCAGAAGCAGCACTTTTCCAAGCGCTTCGCCGATCTTGCTGGCGTTTCCCTGCACTTCTTCGACGCCACCAGCCACCCGCTCGGCGCCGCGGAACTGGCACTGCCGGTGCCGTTGGCGCAAGCGCGACGTCACTGACAATTCATCCGCGGCGATCTGGTAAATGTAAATAATTCTCGATAAGATCCGCACCCTTTCCTTCCCAGGCCAGCCCGGAAAGCGTGCATGCAGCGCCTCAAGCCCGACCCAGCCACCCAGGACACCTGCCGCGGCTTCTATGCCGAGATCCTGCATTTCCTGCGCAAGCGCATGGACAATGCCAGTGACGCCGCCGACATGACCCAGGATGTCTTCACCCAATGGCTGGGCTACCGCGACCGGGCCAAGGTCGAGCAACCCCGCGCCTTTCTGTTCCAGGTGGCGCGCAACTTGCTGAGCGATCACTGGCGTCGGCAGAAGGTGCGCCATGCCGTGCTCGACGACCAGGCCCAGGACGAAACAGCGGCCGACAACGACCCGCTCGACCACGCCCAGCACGCGCAACGCCTGGATCAATTGCGTGAAGTGCTCGGCGAACTCTCGCCGCGGCGACGAGAAGCCCTTATGCTGCACCGCTTCGAAGGCCTGACCCAGGCACAGATCGCTGAACGCATGGATATTTCCGTAAGCATGGTCGAGAAGCACATCGCCGCCGCCCTGTTGCAATGCAAGCAACGGCTGGACAGTGACAATGGCAGGGAGCAGCCGCAATGAGCCTTATCGACGACATCGACCAGCGCCCGATCGACGCCCAGGCGGCCAGTTGGTTCACGCGCAACCGCAATACGCCGTCGCGTGAGGAGCGCAAGGCTTTCGCCCTGTGGATCCAGCACCCGGAGCATGCGCGCGCCTATCGGCAGTTCGAACAGCTGTGGGACGACCTGGCGGCGCTCAAGCAGGCCAGCCAGCCTGTCGCCCTGCCGATACGCCAGCCGCCGCGCTGGCGTCCGGCTCTGGCAATGGCTGCGGCGCTGCTGTGCGCGGTGCTGGCCAGCAACCTGGGCAGCACCACTGCACCGATGCATCAGAACCTGGCGGCCAGCAACAGCATGCGCACCCTGCGCCTGCCCGATGGCAGCCAGTTGTTCGTCAACGCCCAGACCCGCCTGCGCCTGGACTTCACCGCCGAACAACGATTGATCAGCCTCGAACACGGCCAGCTGTACATCGAGGTGGCACCCGACAAGGAGCGCCCGCTGTTCGTCGATGCCGGCAGTGCCCGCGTGCGCGTGGTCGGCACCGGCTTCGACCTGCGCCGTGGAGACCGCGAGCTGGCCCTGAGCGTGGCCCACGGCCAGGTCGCCTTCGAGACCTCGGGCGAACATCAGCCTGCGCTGCTGCTCGGTGCCGGACAACGGGTCACCTACGACACGGCACGCGGCACGCTGGTGCGTCAGGAGCTCGGGGAACAGCCGGTGGCCGACTGGCGCGATGGCCACGTGAGCTTTCGCAACCGTGAACTGGCGAGCCTGATCGACGAACTGAGCCTGTACCGCCAGCAACCGGTGCTGCTCGCCGATCCGAGCCTGGGCCGCTACAAGGTGTCGGGCAATCTCGATGTGCACGATCCCGATGCACTGCTCACCGCTCTGCCCGCGTTGCTCCCGGTAAAAACCACACTGCTCGGCGACGGCCGCCTGCGCATCGAACATCGCTCGAAATAAATTTGAGAATTTTTATCATTCGCAGGTGAGGGTTTTTCCCAACACCGCGTCTTCCTCCCCGCCTGCCGCGTGAACGGCGGGCTTTTTTCCGGCCATTTGCCGTTTGGGGGAATCCATGTTGCCTGCGTTGCGTCCGTTGAAAACCTTGCCCACTCGTCCCACCCTGCTCGCCCTGTGCCTGGCTATCAGCCTGGCCGCCGAAGCCGCGCCGCAGCAGTTCGACCTGCCCGCCCTACCGCTGGCGCGCTCGCTGAGCCAACTGGCGCAGCAGGCCAAGGTCCAGCTGCTGTTCGACGAAGCCCTGCTGCACAACGCCCAGGCCCCGGCCCTGCAAGGTGCCTACGAGGCGCAGGATGCGATCGCCCGCCTGCTTGCCGGCAGCCGCTTCAGCATGGTGCGCATGGGCAACACCTACGTGGTGCGGCTCAACGAAGAGCAACCACAGGCCGACAACAGCATCCAGCTTGGCGCCATGAGCATCGTCGGCGACGGCCAGCAGATCGGACCGCAGAACGTCGGACGCTCGACCCTCAACCAGGAACAGATCGACCGCTACCAGCCCAGCAACATCCCCAGCGTGCTCGCCACTCTGCCAGGCGTGAACATGGGCGGCTCGGCCAAGCCGGGCGGGCAGACCATCAACATCTGGGGCCTGGGCGACGCCGAAGACGTGCCGATGACCGTCGACGGCGCCACCAAGAGCGGCTTCGAACGCTACCAGCAAGGCACGGTTTTCATCGAGCCGGAGCTGATCAAGCACATCGAGGTGGAAAAAGGCCCGCACTCGGTCAAGACCGGCAATGGCGGTTTCGGCGGCAGCGTCAACATGACCACCAAGGACGCCGGCGACCTGCTCCAGGAAGGGCGCAACAGCGGCGCGATGGTCAAGTACGGCTACGCCAGCAACGACCACCAGCAGGTGTACAGCTCGGCGCTGTTCGGTCGCACCGAGGATGGCCGCTTCGATGGCTTGGCCTACCTGACCAAGCGCGACGGCGGCGACATGAAGCTGGCCAGCAACATCCCCGATCCCCAAGGCCGCTACCCGATCAACCCCACGCGCCTGCCCAACAGCGCCCTCGACCTGGACGGCGCACTGTTCAAGGGCAACGTGCATTTCAACGAAGAGCACAGCCTGGGCTTCTCCTGGTCGCAGTCACAGAGCGAACGCTGGGCGCCGTTCTCGTCCACCGCCTACCCCACGCCGCCCACCGCCGCCGACATCAAGAAGTACGGCTACGAAGCGGCGCTCAAACGCTTCCTGGCCAACCGCACCACCACCGACACCACCTGGTCGACCACCTACACCTACCAGCCGATCGACAACCGCTGGGTCGACCTGGAAGTGAAGTACTCCGACTCCGACACCAAGCAGACCGACGAGCGCCTGGCCACGGCGTTCTTCCAGCCTGCCACCGGCGGGCGCAAGATGGACACCGAGTACCGCGACCGTATGCTCGCCGTGACCAACACCAGCCTGTTCGAGACCGGCGTGCTGGAGCACGCACTGACGGCGGGCGTGCAAGTGCGCCGCCACGACCGCGACACGCAGATGTGGATGCCGGGCGGCATCTACGACACGCCGCGCTACAACTACGGCCACTACCAGCCGTACTTCATGCCCAGCGGCAAGGTGCGGAGCCAGGGTTACTACCTGCAGGATGCCGTCACCCTGGGTGACGTGACCATCACCCCGTCGCTGCGCTACGACCAGGTGACCAACGAGGGCAAGCCCAACGATGCCCCGCTGTACAACAACCCGGCCGCCGGCCACGACTACAGCGACAAGACCTACAGCGGCTGGTCGCCACGTCTGTCGGTGTTCTGGAAGGTCACGCCCAACACCGCCCTGTTCGCCGACTACAGCAAGACCTGGCGGGCGCCGGTGCTGGACGAGCAGTACGAAGTCCAGGGCAGCGGCAGCCGCACAGCCACCAGCCGCAACCTGGACCCGGAGCGCATCACCGCCCTGCGCGTGGGCAGCGTGTTCGACTTCGACAACCTGGTGCTGGCCAACGACAGCGCCCAGGTGCGCACCACACTGTTTCGCAACCACATCGAGGACGAGATCTTCAAGGCCACCGGCATCGGCTGCCCACAGCAACTGGTCACCGGTGGCAGCATTGCCAACACCTGTGGCGGCGGGCTGATGTCGAACTACCGCAACATTGGCGATGTGGTGATCAAGGGCTTCGAGGTCGAGAGCTTCTACGATTCGACCTACCTGTTCGGCTCGGCGTCGTTCTCCTGGATCACCGGCCGTCACCAGGGCGCCTACACCAACCCCTGGGGCCCGGATGTGTGGGCCAAGGATATTCCCGCGCCGAAATGGATCACCACGCTGGGGGTGAAGATTCCGGCCTGGGATGCGCGGATCGGCTGGACCGCGCAGTTCGTGCGCAAGACCGACCGCCTGCCAAGCGACAAGTACTACGAGGGGCCGGCCAGCGTACTGGGTGACCGTTACTACGATCAGTTCGCCAACAGCAGCTACCAGATCCACGGCCTGTTCGCCAATTGGAAGCCGCAGCAGGCCTACCTGAAAGGCACCGAGGTCAACCTGACGGTGGACAACCTGTTCAACGAGTCGGCCCGACCAGAGCTGTCGGGGGAGAATGCGCTGATGCAAGGGCGCAATGCCAAGATCAGCGTGACGCGGTTCTTCTGATTGTCGCCAGTCGCGGTGGAGGCGAGTTTGTCGGGGCGCCGAACCACCGCGAACATTGGCGCTGAGCTTTTCGCGGGCAAGCCCGCTCCCACAGGGCCTGGCAGTACTCAGCCGGCAATGAGCCCATCGGCCCGCAACAGGCTCTCCAGGCAATGCTCCTGTATCCCATAGAACGCCTTGAGCTGGGCGATCTTCTCCAGCAGTGCGCTGTTATCCCCAGCCTGTCTGCGCTTGACCGCCAGGATCATCTTGTTCTTGTTGGTGTGCTCCAACGAAATGAACTCGAACACCTTGGTCTCGTAGCCACAGGCTTCCAGGTACAACGCGCGCAGGCTGTCGGTGAGCATCTCGGCCTGCTGGCCCAGGTGCAGCCCGTACTGCAGCATGGGCTGCAACAGCCCTGGGCTGTGCAGTTGCGGACGGATCTGCTTGTGGCAGCACGGTGAGCACATGATGATCGACGCGCCGCAGCGGATCCCGGTATGGATGGCGTAGTCGGTGGCGATATCGCAGGCGTGCAGCGCGATCATCACCTCGATGGCATCGGGCACCACGCTGCGCACATCGCCGCACTGGAACTCCAGGCCAGAATGCTCCAGCCGCGCCGCGGCAGCGTTGCACAGCTCGACCATGTCGGGGCGCAATTCCACGCCGGTCACTTGCGCTTCGCGAGCCAGGGTGTTGCGCAGGTAGTCATGCATGGCGAAGGTCAGGTAGCCCTTGCCCGAACCGAAGTCGGCGACTCGCAGCACCTGGTCGGCAGTCAGCGGCGCACTGCCCAGGGCATGCGCGAAGACCTCGATGAACTTGTTGATCTGCTTCCACTTGCGCGACATCGACGGAATCAGCGCACCTTGAGTGTCGGTCACACCCAGATCGCGCAGAAATGGCCGCGACAGTTCCAGATAGCGTTTCTTCTCACGATCGTGCCCGCCCGCCGCAGCCTCGCGCGGCACCTGGGCGCTGTGACGTTGCAACAGCGGCTTGCCCTTCTTGCTGAACCCCAGTTGCACCTCGCCTTCGGCGGTGAACAGGTGGGCATTGCGAAAGCTCTCCGGCAACAACTCGGCGACCAGGGCCTGGGCCTGATCCAGCGGCAGGTTGCGGGTGATGTCGCGGGTCTGGTGACGGTAGACCAGCGACAGGCAGGGCTGACCCTTGATCTGCACTGGCTTGGCGATGATCCGCTGCAGGCTATGGTCGGCGCCGACATGACGCGCCAGCACCAGCTTGGTCAGGGTTTCGCTGTGCAGGGCATCGCCCAGCAAGGTCAGGAACTGGGCGCGGGCGTCCGCAGCGGGGGTGGAGGAAGACATGGGAAGGGGGTGCCTCAAGATGCGCAATGGCCGGCATTCTACAGGTTTGCAGGCTTGAGTGGCTGTGCAGGCCCCATCGTCGGCCCGCACCGCCACACACTGTTCAATCCAGGATCACCAGCTGGTTGGGCAACTGGTTGCGCCGCCGCGTCGGCGGCAGGTGCTGGCTGAGCAACTCGCCGCAGGCATCGATGCATTCGACGAACCCCTGCAAGGTGCGCCCCGCGCAGACCTGCGCGGTAAAACGTGCCACCAGTTCGGCACGTGCTCGTTCGTCCAGATGCTGGGCGATGCCCTCGTCCGCCAGGATGGTCACATAGCGCTCCGCCTCGCTGACGAAGATCAACACCCCGGTAGCCCCCTCGGTGCGTTGCAGGTTTTGCTCACGAAATTGCCGCCGGGCAAGATCGGCGGCACGGCGGTGGCGCAGCACCCGTGGGACCAGCCAGCCGGCCAGGCGCGGGTTACGCAGCAACAGGCTGAAGGCGATGAAGGTCAGTACCTGGGCGACCAGCAGCCCACGCAGCCCTGGCCACCCCAGCAGCACCTGCACCAATCCGGGGAGCGCCAGCGCCAGCAGCACGGCCCACAGCAACGGCAGGTACGCATAGTCATCGGCGTGGCGCGCCAGCACCGTCACCAGCTCCGCGTCGGTGCGCTGTTCGGCACGAGCGATGGCTTCGGCAACCTGGCGTTGTTCGTATTCATTGAGAAGGGTCATGCCTTCGGTCTCTCGATCGTTCTTATAGTTGTTAGCCCGGCACGCGGTCGCGAGAGTGTATCTCATCGAGCCCCACTTATAAGGCATAATCCGCGGCGACCGCGGGAGGATGGGGGAGCGACCTGTTACACCGCCAGCGGGCCAGACAACAACAGCCGTCCGAAAAATCGGCCGCGAGCGAACCACTCGACAACGGAATTGATGATGAAACTGTCCTTGCTGGGCCTGGCCATGGGCCTTGCCAGTCAGGCGGCCGTGGCCGCCACCTCTGCCCCGCCCCTGGAAGACAAGCGGGCCTTCATCGACCATCTGATCAGCCAGATGACCGTCGACGAGAAGATCGGTCAGTTGCGCCTGATCAGTATCAGCCCGGAAATGCCGCGCGAAAAGATCCGCGAGGAGATCGCCGCCGGTCGCATCGGCGGTACCTTCAACTCGCGCACAGCGCCGGAGAACCGGCCGATGCAGGATGCCGCCATGCGCAGCCGCCTGAAGATTCCGATGTTCTTTGCGTACGACACCATCCATGGTGAGCGTACGATCTTCCCGATAAGCCTGGGCCTGGCAGCGACCTGGGACATGGACGCCATCGCCAAGGTCGGCCGCACCTCGGCCATCGAAGCTTCGGCCGATGCCCTGGACATGACCTTCGCGCCGATGGTCGACATCGCCCGCGACCCTCGCTGGGGCCGCACCAGCGAGGGCTTCGGCGAAGACACCTACCTCACCTCGAAGATCGGCCAGGTGATGGTCCGCTCGTTCCAGGGCAAGAGCCCGGCCGAGCCCGACAGCATCATGGCCATCGTCAAGCACTTCGCCCTGTATGGCGCAGTGGAAGGCGGGCGCGACTACAACACGGTCGATATGAGCCTGCCGAAAATGTACAACGACTACCTGCCACCCTACCGCGCCAGCCTCGACGCCGGTGCAGGCGGGGTGATGGTGGCGCTGAACTCGATCAACGGCGTACCGGCCACCTCCAATACCTGGCTGATGAACGATCTGCTGCGCAAGGAGTGGGGCTTCAAGGGCGTGACCATCAGCGACCACGGCGCCATCCAGGAGCTGATCCGCCACGGCGTCGCCCGCGACGGCCGCGAGGCGGCGAAGCTGGCGATCAAGGCCGGCATCGACATGAGCATGAACGACACCCTCTACGGCCAGGAACTGCCGGGCCTGCTCAAGTCCGGTGAAGTGACCCAGGCCGAGCTCGACCAGGCGGTACGCGAAGTGCTGGGCGCCAAGTACGACATGGGTCTGTTCAAGAACCCCTACGTGCGCATCGGCAAGCCCGAGACCGATCTCAAGGACTACTACGGCGACGACCGCCTGCACCGTGAGGCCGCCCGCGACGTGGCACGGCGCAGCCTGGTGCTGCTGGAGAACAAGAACCAGGCCCTGCCGCTGAAGAAGGCCGGCACCATCGCCCTGGTCGGCCCACTGGCCGATGCCCCGATCGACATGATGGGCAGTTGGGCTGCCGACGGCCGCCCCGAACATTCGGTGACGGTTCGCGAAGGCCTGCGTCGCGCCACCGAAGGCAAGGCCAAGGTCATCTACGCCAAGGGTTCGAACATCACCGGCGACAAGGCGATCTTCGACTACCTGAACTTCCTCAACTTCGCGGCGCCAGAAATCATCGACGATCCGCGCCCGGCCGCCGTGCTGATCGATGAAGCGGTCAAGGCCGCCAAGCAATCGGACGTGGTAGTGGCGGTGGTGGGTGAGTCGCGCGGCATGTCCCACGAGTCATCCAGCCGCACCACCCTGGAGATTCCGGCAGTACAGCGCGAGCTGATCAAGGCGCTCAAAGCCACCGGCAAACCCCTGGTGCTGGTGCTGATGAACGGCCGCCCGCTGTCGATCGCCTGGGAGCGCGAGCAGGCCGATGCCATCCTCGAAACCTGGTTCAGCGGCACCGAAGGCGGCAACGCCATCGCCGATGTGCTGTTCGGTGACTACAACCCATCCGGCAAGCTGGCCATCACCTTCCCGCGGTCGGTCGGGCAGATCCCGATGTACTACAACCACCTGAGCATCGGTCGCCCGTTCACCCCGGGCAAGCCGGGCAACTACACCTCGCAGTACTTCGAGGAGCCCAATGGCCCGCTGTATCCGTTCGGTTACGGCCTGAGCTACAGCACCTTCGAGCTCTCGGATCTTGCGCTGTCGAAGACCGCGCTCAAGCGCGGTGACAACCTGCAGGCCGAAGTGACGGTGAAGAACACCGGCAAGGTCGATGGCGAAACCGTGGTGCAGCTGTACATCCAGGATGTCAGCGCTTCGATGAGCCGTCCGGTGAAAGAGCTGAAGAACTTCCAGAAGGTGCTGCTCAAGGCGGGCGAGTCCCGAACCTTGACCTTCCGCATCAGCGAGGATGACCTGAAGTTCTACAATGGCCAGCTCCAGCATGTGGCCGAGCCTGGGCAGTTCAACGTCCAGATCGGACTGGACTCGCAGGCCGTGCAGCAGCAGAGCTTCGAGTTGCTGTAGACCGCTGCGGCCACTGCGCGGGCACGCCCGCTCCCACAGGGTCGGATGTGCTCTTGTGGGAGCGGGTTTACCCGCGAAGGGGCCGGCACTTTAAACAGAACGCCCGGACCCGCACCATGCCCTCACCCTTCCGCGCACTGCGCCTGGCCCTGATCATTCTGCTGATCCTGGTCGGCACTGCCCTCAGCGCCAGTTGGGCGATGCACCACGCCAAGCGCCAGGCGATGCAGACCGACGCACGCCGGGCCAGCGAGCAATTGACCCTCTACGCCAATGGCCTGCACACGCTCATCGAACGCTACCGTGCCCTGCCCGCCGTCCTGGCGCTGGACCCGGAGCTGATCGACGCCCTGCGCGGCCCGGTCGGCGAATCGCTGCAGGATGCGCTGAACCGCAAGCTCGAACGCATCAACGGTGCCGCCAACTCCTCGACCCTCGAACTGCTCGACCGCACCGGTCTCGCCGTGGCAGCCAGCAACTGGCGCCTGCCGACCACGTACGTCGGCTCCAACTATGGCTTTCGCCCCTATTTCAAGCAGACCCGCAGCCAGGGCACCGGCAGCTTCTACGCCGTCGGCGTGACCAGCGGCGTGCCGGGCTATTTCCTGTCCAGCGCAGTGAACGACGAGCACGGACGCTTCCTTGGTGCCATGGTGGTCAAGCTGGAGTTCCCCGAGCTTGAACGCGAATGGCGCCTGGGCAGCGACATCCTGCTGGTCAGCGATGCGCGCGGGATCATCTTCATCGCCAACCAGAACGGCTGGCGCTATCGCGAGCTGCAGCCCTTGACCGCCGCAGACCGCGCTGAGCTGGCCGAAACCCGCCAGTACGACAAACAGCCCCTGGTCCCTCTGCAGCACCAGTTGCTGACCCGTTTCGACGAACGCAGCACGTTCAGCCGCGTGCAGGGGCCGGACGGTAGCGCCGACTATCTGTGGGAGAGCTTGCCGCTGGCCACCGAAGGCTGGACCCTGCATCTGCTGCGCAAGCCGCAGGTCAGCGAGGATGCCCGCAACGCGGCGTTGTCTGGCGCCGCGGTGTGGTTGAGCCTGGTGTTCGCCGTGCTGTTCGTCAGCCAGCGCCTGCGCATCGCCCGCCTGCGCCAACGCAGCCGCGAAGAGCTGACGCGCCTGGTCGAGGAGCGCACACGCGAGTTGCGCACTGCCCAGGAAGGCCTGGTGCAGTCGGCCAAGTTGGCGGCGCTGGGGCAGATGTCGGCGGCGCTGGCCCATGAGATCAACCAGCCGTTGACCACCCAGCGCATGCAACTGGAAACCCTGCGCCTGCTGCTCGACCATGGCCGCCATGAACAGGCGCGTCAGGCGCTGGAGCCGCTGGAGCAGATGCTCACGCGCATGGCCGCCCTCACCGGCCACCTCAAGACCTTCGCACGCAATAGCCCAGGCGGGCTGCGCGAGCGTCTTGATCTGGCCACCGTGGTCGACCAGGCCCTGCACCTGCTCGACACCCGCATTCGCGGCGAGCAGGTCGAGGTGGCGCTGTACCTGGCGCGTCCTGCGTGGGTGCGCGGCGACGCGATCCGCCTTGAACAGGTGCTGATCAACCTGCTGCACAACGCCCTCGACGCCATGGCCGACAAGCGCTACAAACGTCTGGAGATCCGTATCGAAGCCGAGGACGAACGCTGGCACCTGAGCGTGCTCGACTCCGGTGGCGGCATCAAGGATGCCGACCTGGCCCGCGTCTTCGACCCCTTCTTCACCACCAAGCCGGTGGGCGAAGGGCTGGGCCTGGGCCTGGCGATTTCCTATGGCATCGTTCATGAAGCCGGCGGCCAGTTGCAGGTCGAAAACCTGCCTGGCGGTGCCCGCTTCAGCCTTACCCTGCCCCGCGACCTGGAGCCTGCATGTTGAATTCAGTGATCGTCGTCGACGACGAAGCCAGCATCCGCACCGCGGTGGAGCAATGGCTGAGCCTGTCCGGCTTCAGCGTGCAGTTGTTCGCCCGCGCAGAGGAATGTCTCGCGCAACTGCCACAGCACTTCCCCGGCGTGGTTATCAGCGATGTGCGCATGCCGGGCATGGATGGCCTGCAACTGCTCGAGCACCTGCAGGCGCAAGACCCTGACCTGCCGGTGATCCTGCTCACCGGTCACGGCGATGTGCCGATGGCAGTGGAAGCCATGCGCAAGGGTGCCTACGACTTCCTGGAAAAACCCTTCACCCCGCAGCACTTGCTGGGCAGCCTGCGCCGCGCCCTGGACAAGCGCCAACTGGTGCTGGAAAACCGCGCGCTGCACCAGCAGGCCGACCTCAAGGAACGGCTGCAAGCGACCCTGCTGGGGATGTCCCAGGGCCTGCAACAGTTGCGTCGGCAGGTACTGGAACTGGCGGGGTTGCCAGTCAATGTGCTGATCCGCGGCGAAACCGGCAGCGGCAAGGAGCGCGTGGCGCGATGCCTGCACGACTTCGGCCCACGCGCCGACAAACCCTTCGTCGCCCTCAATTGCGCGGCAATCCCCGAAGCCCTGTTCGAGGCCGAGCTGTTCGGCCATGAGAGCGGCGCCTTCACCGGCGCCCAGGGCAAACGCATCGGCAAGCTGGAATATGCCAACGGCGGCACGGTATTTCTCGACGAGATCGAAAGCATGCCACTGGCCCAGCAGGCCAAGTTGCTGCGGGTGATTCAGGAGCAGAAACTCGAACGCCTGGGTGCCAACCAGAGCATCAGCGTCGACTTGCGCATCATCGCCGCGACCAAACCCGATCTGCTCGACGAGGCTCGCGCCGGGCGATTTCGCGAAGACCTGGCGTACCGCCTGAACGTTGCCGAACTGCGTCTGGCGCCACTGCGCGAGCGGCGCGAGGACATCCCGCTGCTGTTCGAGCATTTCGTCCGTACCGCCGCCGAGCGCCTGGGGCGCAGCAGCACACCGCCGCTTTCAGGCGCGCAACTGGCACAACTGCTGGCCCATGACTGGCCGGGCAATGTGCGCGAGCTGGCCAATGCCGCCGAGCGCCATGCGCTGGGGCTGGGTTCATCGAGCATCGAGGTGGCGCCGGGAGGTCAGTCGCTGAGCGAACAAATGGAGGCGTTCGAGCTGCAATGCCTGCGCGCCGCGCTGCGTCAGCACAAGGGCGAGATCAAAGGGGTCATGGAGACGCTGCAACTGCCGCGGCGTACGCTGAACGAGAAGATGCAGCGCCATGGCCTGATGCGCGAGGATTTTATCGAGCGCGAATGAGCGGAATCTTGCCGATCAAAAGCTGCCAATAGGCGGGTTACCGCTCATATGGCCTGTGTCTGGCCGGTGCAAGCAGCGCGGCTGTTCGCGGGCAAGCCCGCTCTACGGATACAGTGCAGGCCTTGATCCATCGCGTTTCTGGGGCGCTGGCATGCCCAAGGATGGGGCGGCCGACACCTCATTCGGATCGTTACGCCCTCATTTGGCACAGCTTCTGCAAAACCCTTCTCAAGCCGCGGTCCCGCGCGCCTCACAAAAACAACGAGAAGGTATCCCTGATGGATAACGCCACCACCCTGCCCGCCGGGGCGGCCACTGCGCCCGCCGCGGAAAAAACCACCGCCAGTCGTCTCAAGTCGATCTTCAGCGGTTCGATCGGCAACATGGTCGAATGGTACGACTGGTACGTCTACGCCGCATTCTCGCTGTACTTCGCCAAAGCCTTCTTCCCCGCTGGCGACACCACCGCACAACTGCTCAACACCGCCGCGATCTTCGCAGTGGGCTTCCTGATGCGCCCGATCGGTGGCTGGCTGATGGGGCTGTACGCCGACCGCAAGGGCCGCAAGGCTGCGCTGATGGCTTCGGTACTGCTGATGTGCGCAGGCTCGCTGGTCATCGCCCTGACGCCGGGCTATGAAACCATCGGCGTCGCCGCGCCTATCCTGCTGGTGATCGCACGCCTGATGCAGGGTCTGTCGGTCGGCGGTGAATATGGCACCTCGGCCACCTACCTCAGCGAGATGGCCAGCAAGGAACGCCGTGGCTTCTTCTCCAGTTTCCAGTACGTCACCCTGATTTCCGGCCAGCTCATCGCCCTGGCGGTGCTGATCATCCTGCAGAACGTGCTGACCACCGAACAGCTGTATGCCTGGGGCTGGCGTGTGCCCTTCGTGATCGGCGCGCTGTGCGCGGTGGTTGCGCTGTACCTGCGCCGTGGGATGGAAGAGACCGCTTCCTTCACCAAGAAGGAGAAGTCCAAGGAAAGCCTGATGCGCACCCTGATGCGCCACCCCAAGGAGCTGATGACCGTCGTCGGCCTGACCATGGGCGGCACCCTGGCCTTCTACACCTACACCACCTACATGCAGAAGTACCTGGTCAACACCGTCGGCATGAGCATCAGCGACTCGACCACCATCTCGGCGGCCACGCTGTTCCTGTTCATGTGCCTGCAGCCGGTGATCGGCGGGCTGTCCGACAAGATCGGCCGGCGCCCGATCCTCATCGCCTTCGGCGTGCTGGGCACCCTGTTCACCGTACCGATCCTCAGCACCCTGCACACCATCCAGAGCTGGTGGGGCGCCTTCTTCCTGATCATGGCGGCGCTGATCATCGTCAGTGGCTACACCTCGATCAACGCCGTGGTGAAGGCCGAGCTGTTCCCCACCGAGATCCGCGCCCTGGGCGTTGGCCTGCCCTACGCACTGACCGTGTCGATCTTCGGCGGCACCGCCGAGTACGTGGCGCTGTGGTTCAAGAGCGCCGGCATGGAAACCGGCTTCTACTGGTACGTCACCGGCTGCATCGCCTGCTCGCTGCTGGTCTACGCGACCATGAAGGACACCAAGCAGCACTCGCGCATCACCACTGATTGATTCTGCGTTCGCTGTAATTGAAAAGGGTCGTTCCGGTGGAACGGCCCTTTTTTGCGGCCGCAAAAAAGCTCTGCTGCGGGCATTTGTACCGTTCGCGTCAGTCCTTTTTTCTGGAGGTCAGGATACTTCCAGCACTTGCTGCGGCTGACGACGCTGGTAGTAGGTGGCCAGTAGCACCAGCGCCAGCAGGATCGCGCCCAACACCATGGAAGAGCCGATCGTGCCAAAGTCCAGACCGCCTTTTTCGTATGGCTTGGTGAGGAAATCGCCCAGGGTTGCACCGAATGGCCGAGTCAGCACGAAGGCTACCCAGAACAACACCACACCAGGGATTCGGGTCCAGTAACGCGCCATAGCCACCAACACGATGGCACTGCCGATCAGCAGGGCGCCACCCGCGAAGCCCAGGCCTGAATCATCTGCGAGGTAGTCGCCCAGTGCGGTGCCCAGGGTGTTGGAGAACAGGATCGCAACCCAGTAGAACAACTCGCCCGCACGACTACGGATGCGCGTGACATCCAGTGGATTACCACTCAGCCGCCACAGGGCGAAGGTCAACAGCAGGATGCCGATCAGCAGCGCTGAACCTGCGGCGTAACCCAACCCGAGCGTGCGATCCATGAAATCGGACATGGTGGTGCCAGCGGTGCTGGTGGACAGTATCACCAGCCAGTAGAGCACTGGGTGATAGCGGCGGGAATAAAGCTGGGTGAGCAACGTCAGCAAGAACACACTGATCAACAACAGCGAACTCATGCCGTAGCCGATGTCGAGCGTCATCGACAGCAGGTCGCCAGCCGTCTCGCCCAGCGTGGTGGCGCAGATCTTCATGACCCAGAAGGCCAAGGTGATTTGCGGAAGTTTATTCATCGTGTGCCGCTCCGGTTTCTGGAATGCGGCGATGTTGAAGACGAACGTCTGAAAAATCGGTTGGAAAGGAATGAAAAAACCGTTCGGCGTCGAGAGCGACGAAGGGTTGAGTCCTTAACTCGCCATTAATTGAGGTGGAGCAACCTCCAAGCGCTGACAGAACGCTTTCGGATATTTGATATGCCGCATGCTGCGGGGTAGAGCCGACAGCTACTTATTTGGACATCTCGCGCGCAAACACATCGATTAAATTGATTATTTTACGTAATTTTTTGCGCTTTTTAATCAAATTAATCGGCGTAGCATGAGATCCATAGCAAGAACAAACCCCCTCGAATCTACTGGAGCAACGACCATGAAAAACCAACTGATCCTGACCCTGGCCCTTTCGGTCTTCGCCGCAGGTGCCTTCGCCGAAGACGGCTTTGACCGCACCAACGCCCACACCTTCGCCGCTGCACAAAGCCAATCGGCCAGCTACGCAGAAGACGGTTTCGACCGCACCGGTGGCCAACGCTTCGCCGAAGATGGCTTCGACCGCACTGGCGGCCAACGCTTCGCTGAAGACGGCTTCGACCGCACTGGTGGCCAGCGCTTCGCCGAAGACGGCTTCGACCGCACTGGTGGCCAACGCTTTGCAGAAGACGGTTTCGACCGCACTGGCGGCCAACGCTTTGCAGAAGACGGTTTCGACCGCACTGGCGGCCAACGTTTCGCCGAAGACGGCTTCGACCGCACTGGCGGCCAGCGCTTCGCTGAAGATGGCTTCAGCCGCACCAACGCCCACCGCATCAGCTGATCACTGATGCGTGTCACCCAGCCCGGCTTTGGCCGGGCTTGATCATTCCCAGCCAGCTCAAGGCTTGGCACACTAGGCGCCTCGTCCGTCCCAGAGGAAGGGCCAAGGCCCTGCGCAGATGCACTACTACGAACCCGCCAAAGGCCACGGCCTGCCCCACGACCCGTTCAACGCCATCGTCGGCCCCCGGCCCATCGGCTGGATCTCCTCCCATGATCGCGAAGGTCGCCTGAACCTGGCGCCCTACAGCTTCTTCAACGCCTTCAACTACATTCCACCGATCATCGGTTTCTGCAGCGTCGGGCGCAAAGACAGCCTGAACAACATCGAACAGACCGGCGAGTTCGTCTGGAACCTGGCCACGCGCCCGCTGGCCGAGCAGATGAACCAGAGCTGCGCGGCAGTGGCTGCAGATATCAACGAATTCGAGCTGAGCGGCCTGACACCGGCGCCCTCGAACGTGGTCGGCGTGCCGCGGGTGGGTGAGAGCCCGGTGAACTTCGAGTGCAAGGTGAGCCAGATCATCCAGCTCAAGCGCGCCGATCAGGAGCTGGTGCCCAGCTGGCTGATCCTGGGTGAAGTGGTGGCCGTGCATATCGCCGAACACCTGCTCAAAGAGGGTATCTACGACACTGCTGCCGCCGAGCCGATCCTGCGTGGCGGTGGCCCGGCGGATTACTTCGAGCTGGGCAACCTGTTCAAGATGCGTCGCCCGCAGGCCTGATCACCAGGCCAGCTCGCCCTCTTCACCGACGCCCTGCAGGCGTTCGAGTTCGGCACAGGCCGCCTCGTCAGCGGCCATTGCCGACTTGAATACCTGGCCCTCCAGGACTTTGTGAAAGCGCGGTGCCCCCCCCATGTGCAGGGCCTTGACCGCGATTGCCGCGTGGTAGCCACCACCTTCGACCGGGACCATCGCCGAAACGGCCTCGAAGCCCGGGAATTCTCTACGTGCCATTGCTGTGCTCCAGCTGTTGAACGAGGGGCGGGATTCTACTGCAGCAGGCGTTACGGTAGTGGCCTTTTCATGGGCAAGCTTGCCCGCGAGAAGTTTACCCGCGACCAACCCTCAATCGAAGGTCTGCAGGTCCATGCTCGCCACCACCCGCTCCTGCAGCAGGTCGCCGAAGACCTCGAGCGTCGGCGAAGCGAAGTAACCGCTCATGGCCTGCTGGTCCTGCCAGCTGCCGCTGAGCAGCCAGAGGTCGGCGTCAACCTGGGAGCGCTGGACGGTGAACGCCAGACAGCCTGGGCTGCGCAGCGAAGGCTCGAGCAGGTCGCGCAGGCGCATGCCGAGTTCCGCCGAACGACCGCTGCTGGCACGGATGAAAGCCAAGTGTGTGACCGGTTGATGCAAGGTCATGAACGATCTCCTTGAAGCAGGCGGGACGGAAAAGCCAGGCTGCCAAGATTAGGTCCTCGCCCGCACCCTGCGTTAGGCCATTTCTGTCTATCGATTGCCTGATCCTGCCGCAATGCAGGATCAGGCAATCGGTCGGCAGCATTTGGCTAGCGCAGGATGTTGCCCAAATCTATGCTGGCCCGGTCCCTGGAGGAATTCGATCATGACCACTGCCCTTGCCGCTCTCGACCCGACCCTGGAAAACCAGCGTCTGGAACTCGCTGACCTGATCCTGAGGCACGCAGGCGATCCCCACGGACCACCGACGGCCATCGAGCAGCTGTACCTGTCGCGCTATGAAGACAACATCCGTTCGAAGCCGGGCCTGGCCCTGCCGGCCCTCTGCGTCATGGCCCAGGGCAGCAAGAGTCTGTTCCTGGGCGATCAGCAGTATGCCTACGACCCGCTGCACTACATGGTGGTGTCGGTGACCATGCCGATCAGCCGGGTGAGGCTCGACGCCAGCCCGGAAAACCCGGTGCTTGGGCTGCGGATCGATCTGGACGCGGCAGAGATCAGCCAGTTGATTGCCGAAAACGGCCCGATGCTGGTGCCCAGCGTGCAGTCCGGGCTTGGGCTGTATGTGGAGAAGACCGATGCGCACCTGCTCGATGCCTTGCTGCGCCTGGTCCGCTTGCTCGATAGCCCGCGCGACATCCCGATGCTGGCCCCGCTGTTTCGCCGCGAAATCCTCTACCGCCTGCTGCGCGGGCCGCAGGGGCATCGCCTGTACGAGATTGCCCTGGCCAACAGCCAGACACACCGCGTGAGCCAGGCGATCACCTGGCTCAACAAGCATTTCCACCTGCCGCTGCGCATCGAGGAGCTGGCCCGGGAAGTGAACCTGAGCACCTCGACCCTGCACCACAGGTTCAAGGCCGTGACGTCCATGAGCCCGCTGCAGTACCAGAAGCAACTGCGACTGCAGGAAGCCCGGCGCCTGATGCTCAACGATGGGTTGGAGGCCGCGGTGGCGGGGTATCGGGTGGGCTATGAAAGCCCGTCGCAGTTCAGCCGGGAGTACAGCCGGCTGTATGGTGCGCCGCCGATTCGCGACATGGCGCGCCTGCGCTCGAGCGCGGGTTGAATCTGCAAGCCCCCGCGCGCCTCAGCCGGCCACCGCTGCCTGCCACTGTGCCTGGTCCACCTGGATCAGGGTCGGCCCCTTGCGCTCGACCGCCAGCGCCAGCGCGGCCTGCAACTGCGCCACATCGCCGACATGTTCGGCCGCAGCCCCCAGCCCCTGCGCCACGGTGATGAAGTCGGGGGTGTGGATGTCCACGCCCACAGGCTCGATGGCGCGATTGACCATGTACTTCTTGATCTCTTCGTAACCCTGGTTATTCCACAGCAGCACGATCAGCGGTACCTGTGCCTCGACTGCACTGGCCAGCTCCGGCAGGGTGAACTGCAGGCCGCCGTCACCGATCAGGCACACCGACGGGGCGCGTTCAGCCACGACTTCGGCGCTGCCAAGCCAGGCGCCCATCGCCGCCGGCAAGGCATAGCCGAGCGTGCCGTAGCCGGTCGAAGCATTGAACCAGCGACGCGGACGCGCAAGGTCAAGGGTGAGGTTGCCGGTGTAGACCGGCTGGGTCGAGTCGCCCACCAGCACGGCGTCGGGCAAGGTTTCCAGTATCGCGGTAAGCAGACGGGTCTGGCTCAGGGTCGGTTGGTCCCAGCCGGCAGCCAGGTCGTTGCGCAGGCGCTCGGCACGGGCAGCGCCCCAGCGTTCGTCACGCACCGCAGGCTGCTCGGCCAACGCTGCAACCAGGGCTTCGGCAGCCAGCTTGGCATCGGCGACCAGTGCCAGCTCCGGCAGGTAGTTGCGTACGGTCTGGTCCGGATCGATGTCGATGCGCAGCAGGCTGCCGGGGATCTCGAATCCGCCCTTGAAGGTCACGTCGTAGTCGGTTTCGGCAAGCTCGGTACCAATGGCCAGTACCACGTCGGCCTCGGCAACCAGGGCACGGGTTGCCGGCAGCGATTGGGTCGAGCCGATCTGCAACGGATGAGCACCCGGCAGCAGGCCCTTGGCATTGATGGTCAGGGCCACCGGCGCCTGGAGCTGCTCGGCCAGTTGCGCCAGGGCCTCGCCTGCCGCCAGCGCACCGCCACCGGCGAGGATCAACGGACGCTGGGCCTTGGCCAGCCGCTCGGCCATCTGCGCCACCACCTGCGGCGCGGCGCCTGCACGGCTGGTGCGCACCGGGCGAACTTGCAGCAGGTGGTCGGCTGGCTCGACCAGCACATCCAGCGGAATCTCGATATGCACAGGGCGTGGCCGGGCACCGTCGAACACCGCGAAGGCGCGGGCCAGCACCTGCGGCAGGTCATCGGCACTCATCAGGGTCTGGGAAAACGCGCAAACGCCCGCCACCAGCCCAGACTGGTTCGGCAGCTCATGCAGCTTGCCGCGCCCACCGCCCAGTGCATTGCGCGATTGCACGCTGGAGATCACCAGCATGGGGATCGAGTCGGCATAGGCCTGGCCCATGGCCGTGGTGATGTTGGTCATGCCGGGGCCGGTGATGATGAAGCACACTCCCGGCTTGCCGCGCGTACGCGCGTAGCCGTCGGCCATGAAGCCGGCGCCCTGCTCGTGGCGCGGCGTGACATGACGGATCGACGAGCGCGCAAGCCCGCGATAGAGCTCCACGGTATGCACGCCGGGAATCCCGAACACATGGTCTACGCCATAGCCTTCGAGGAGTTTGACCAGTACTTCGCCACAGGTTGCCATCGTCTTTACCCTGATTCTTGTTGAAATCAGTGCTCATGGAAGCAAGCTGCGGCTACCGCGACAATGCAAAAAAACACATACTAGCCATGTCTCCAGATCATGGCTCGCCACGATGAAACGACTCCCTCCCCTCCCCGCCCTGCACACCTTCCTGGTCACCGCCCAGCACTGCAATTTCACCCGAGCCGCCCAGCATCTGCACATCACCCAGGGCGCTGTCAGCCGCCAGATCGCCGGGCTCGAGGAGCAACTTGGCTACCCCTTGTTTCAGCGCCAGGCCCGTGGCCTGAGCCTGACCCGTGAAGGCCAGGACTGGCTGCCGCGGGTGCAGCAAGTGTTCGCCCTGATCGAACAGGGCGTGCGCGAGGTTGGCGCGCGCACCGCCACCTTGCAGCTCAAGGCCCCGACCTGCGTGATGCGTTGGCTACTGCCGAGGCTGATGGAATGGCAGGCACTGCGCCCGGATGTACCGGTGGAACTGACCACGACGGTGCAGCACGGCGTGGACTTTCGTCATGAAGCCTTCGATGCGGCAGTGGTGTATGGCAGCCCGCCCGCGCAGGGCTCGCTGGTGCGCAAGCTGTTCGACGAGCAACTGACACCGGTGTGCGCCCCCTCGTTGCTGCAAGGCGGCATGCCTCTGGAGCGAGTGGAGGACCTGGCGCGGCACATGCTGCTGCACCCCTCGCGCGACGAGCGTGACTGGCGCCTGTGGCTGCAGGCGGCCGGCGCTGCGTTCGAGCCGCAGGGCCGACGCCAGCATTTCGAGACACTGGACATGGCGATGGCCATGGCCTCCCAGGGGACCGGGGTGGCCATCGGCGACTGGGCGCTGATCGGCGATGACCTGCGCAGTGGGCGGTTATGCATGCCCTTTGCACTGAAGGTGATGACGGGCAAAGGCTATTACCTGGTCTGCCCGTCGAAAAGCCTGCCGCCGGGGCTGGGCGAGTTGCTGGAGTGGCTGCAGGCACGCGCCAGTCTTTAGCCGCCCTGCGCTCCCGTCAACTCGGTACTGCGCCGCGATTCACCTGCGAAAGGCTGGCAGCGACACCTCAGTAGCCGACAGTGAAGCGCTGGCGCGTATGGGCAGGCTTTTCCAGTTCGTCGATCAAGGCAATGGCGTAGTCGGCAAAGGTGATCCAGCTCTTGCCATCGGCGCCGATCAGCAGGTGATCCTTGCCGAGCGTATAGCGCCCGCTGCGCTCACCCTCGACGAACTCGGCCGAAGGCGAAAGGAAGGTCCAGTCGAGGGTCGGCTCCTGGCGCAAGGTATCGAGAAAGCCCACGCCGGCGCTGGCCTCGGCCTTGTACGCCTCGGGGAAGTCCGGGCTGTCGATCACCCGCTGCCCCGACGGCAGCAGCAGGCTGCCGGCACCACCGACCACCAGCAGTCGCTTGACCCCGGCGCGTTTGACCGGCTCGATGATCGCCTGCGGCGCAACGGTGGAGAAGTGCGCAGCGCTCAGCACAGCGTCCACGCCTGTGACTGCCGCCTGTAGCGCAGCACTGTCCTTGGCATCCAGCGCCTTGACCGTGACACCTTCACGGCCCTGCAGCGAAGACGGATCGCGTGCGATGGCGACCACGCTGTGGCCACGGCGCAGAGCCTCTTCCAGCAACTGGCTGCCGGCGCGGCCGGTGGCACCGATGATTGCGATCTTGCTCATGGGAAACACTCCATCAGGGTTGTAAGGGGTTACCACTTCATTTCGCCTTTTGCGACCTTGGCCCCGAGCTCCAAGGAACTTTCATCGGCCAGGTTCGGATAACGCTTGCTCATTGCAGCGATCAGCGCCGCCGCATCGCGAGCCTTGGCCGCTTCGCTGTCGAAGGCGCGGATGTAGCCTGCAGTGAAGCGCACGGCATCCAGCGAACGGCTGCTCTGCCCCAGGTAGTGGCCTGGGATCACCGTGCGCGGGGCGAGTTTTTCGATGTGTGCAAGCGTTGCCAGCCAGTCGGTGTGGGATTGGGCAGACTGGGTGTCAGCCATCCATACGTGAATGTTCTCGGAAACCACCACACCACCGACCACCGCCTTGATCGAGGGAATCCAGACGAAGCTGCGGTCGGGCTGCGGGCCGTCCAGGCCAACGACTTCGAGCGTCTGCCCTTCCAGCTCGAGACGGTTACCGGCCAACACCTGGGGTACGACCAGTTTCGCGGGCTTGTCGGCGCCCATCTGCGGCCCCCAGTACGCCAGCTTGGCGTCCATGGTCTGGCGGATGTGCGCCACAGTGGCAGCGGAGGCGACCACCTTGGCGTCTGGAAACGCCTGGGTCAGGGTGTCGAGGCCGAAGTAATAGTCCGGATCGCCATGGCTGATGTAGATGGTGGTCAGCCGCTTGCCACTGGCACGCAGGCGCTCAGCCACCTGCTCGGCCTGAGCCTTGCCGAACTGCGCATCCACCAGCACAGCCTCCCGCTCGCCACTGACGATCACCGAACTGACCGGGAACAGTGCGTCATGGCCTGGGTTGTAGACATCCAGGTGCAGCGGATCGGCCGCCATTGCCTGGCCCGTCAGGGCGATACAGGCCAGCATCAGACTGCGCAGTGGAGTGAAAATCGACATGGTGAGGTTCCTGAAAGCGGGACGATGGAACACAGCTTAGTTGCCCGATCCGTCACAAAAAATGCGATGCTTGAACATAGTTTGTTTCTGAAATCGGGCAAATCATGGACCGTCTGAACGCCATGCGCGTGTTCGTCACCGTCGTCGACCTGGGTAGCCAGTCGGCTGCGGCAGATCACCTGGAGCTTTCCAGGCCTGTAGTGTCGCGCTATCTCGCGGAGCTTGAGGAGTGGGTCGGCGCACGCTTGATGCAGCGCACCACGCGCAAGCTGAGCCTGACCGCCGCGGGCCTGGACACCCTGCCACGCTGCCGACAGATGCTGGAACTGGCCTGCGACCTGCAGACAGCGGTGCGTGCGCCTGAAGATGCGCCGCGCGGCGAGTTGCGCATCAGCGTAAGCACCTCGTTCGGTCAGGCGCAGTTGGTGGATGCGGTGGCGGAGTACGTGAAGCGCTATCCGGGGGTGAAGGTGGAGTTGCAGATGCTCGATCGCACGGTCAACCTGGTTGACGAGCGCATCGACCTGGCGATCCGCACCAGCAACGACCTGGACCCGAACCTAATTGCCCGACGCCTGAGTGTCTGCCGTTCGGTGGTCTGCGCCAGCCCCGCCTACTTGCGCGAGTACGGCACGCCGCAGCAAGTCGAGGAGCTGACCCAGCACAACTGCCTGACCCACGCCTACTTCGGCCACAGCCTGTGGCATTTCGAGGTGGCCGGTGAACAGGTCGCGGTGCCCGTGCAGGGCAATATCAGCGCCAACGAAGCCCTGACCTTGCAGAAGGCCGCCCTGGCCGGTGCCGGAATCGCCATGCTGCCCACCTACCAGGCCGCCTGCGCAGTGCGTCGCGGCGAGTTGGTGAAACTACTGCCCCTGGCGCGACCGCGGGAGCTGAACCTCAATGCGGTCTACACCTCACGCAAACACATGCCCGCGACCTTGCGCAGCATGCTGGACTTTCTTGCCCAACGCTTCAGCGAAGAACCGGAGTGGGATCGGGAGTTGGATTAGTGCGTGGAGCGGCCTTGCGCCGCTGCGACGCAAATCACACCGATCTCGATGTTCGCCCCAGGCAATTGCTGCACACTGACCTATGCTTGCAAGTATCACCTGTGGTCACAGCAGGAGGTAGGCAACATGGGCATCAAATCCAGACGCTGCGTGATCGTCCTGGCCCTGGTCGCCGTGGCCGGGCTCTATGGTTCGGCCTGCTGGCGCGTCGAGCTGTTGCGCAGCCAGCCCAGTACCGCAGCCAGTTGCGCACACGAGCACTGCGTCCCGCACACCGCAACGCTGAGCGCCCTCAGGTAGCCCGACAACGCCTGTCGGTCACTCCTCGACGCTCATGTACTCCTTGGCCCAGCGGATGTAATCCTCAGGCTGGGTGTAGGTGTGCGAAAGCTCGGTGGCGCTGAGGTTCTCGGACTTGTTCTGCTGCCCGCGCTGCAAACGCAGGCAGTCGTAGGTGGCCTTGATCGCAGCGAAGTACGCCGCATGGCCATCGACCACGATGCGCACGCCCAGGCGCGCCAGGCGCTCGTCGTCACGCAGGTTCGGGTTGCCGTAGCTGACCAGCATCAGCGGCACGTTCAGGTGCTCGGTGATCTGCTCCAGTTGCTCGAAATCCTTCACCCCGACCATGCAGATACCGTCGGCACCGGCCTTCTGGTAGCTCTGGGTGCGGACGATGATTTCCTCGGTGGTCAGTACGCCGGCGTTGGTCCGGGCAATGATCGACAGCGACGAGTCGACTCGCGCTTCCAGCGCTGCACGGATCTTGCCGACGCCCTCTTCCACCGAGATCAGGTCGGTGGACTTGCGACCGAACTGGGCCGGCAGCAGGGTGTCTTCGATAGTCAGCGCCGCCACGCCGGCGCGCTCCAGCTCGATTACCGTGCGCATGACGTTCAGCGCGTTGCCATATCCATGGTCGGCATCGGCGATGAAGGGCAACTGGGCGACGCGGCCAATGCGTGTGGCCTGCTCGACGAATTCGCTCAGGGTGATCAGGGCGAAGTCCGGGGCGGCGAGCACCTGCAGGGAAGCGACCGAGCCGCCGAGGATACCGACTTCAAAGCCCAGGTCGGCAGCAATGCGCGCCGACATCGGGTCGAAGACTGAAGCTGTGTGATAGCACGAACCCGACGCGAGCAGTTCGCGGAAGGCAAAACGCAGATCTTGGTGGGAAGCCTTGGGCATGATCACTCCGCATAAACGTGAAAAGTCGAACTGGCTGACTACCGCCCCTGAACCGGGACCCTCCGCCCTGCCACAGGCATGACATGCAGAGAGTGGAATAGAAGTGCGGGATTACAGCGATGCGGAAACCTGGGTCACAATGCACCAAATGGGTGCAAACCAGTGTATTTCGGCTGCTATGAACCTGCACGATATCACGCGGCCATGCGCGTTCGTGTGAAAGCGCTTATGCCGATCGTGCATAGGCGATGCAGACAGTACATAGGAAGCTACCTAACTCAGGTTACAATCCCCGTCTCGTTCGCAGCCATTTCACTCGCCACGGGCCGCCGACGAACAGCACAATTTCACTACCTCCGACCACAAGGTGTGACCCCGTGACCGCCGCCCTGCCCCCCGCCGACTTGCGTAGCGTGCTCAGCGCGCTGATGCTGGCGATTCTTCTTGGTGCCCTCGACCAGACCATCGTCGCCGTCTCCATGCCGGCCATTTCTGCCCAGTTCAACGATGTCGGCCTGCTGGCCTGGGTCATCTCCGGCTATATGGTTGCCATGACCGTGGCCGTGCCGATCTACGGCAAGCTGGGCGATCTGTATGGCCGTCGGCGCATGATCCTCACCGGCACCGCACTGTTCACCCTGGCCTCGATCTTCTGCGCCCTGGCACAGAACATGGAACAACTGGTGCTGGCGCGCGTGCTGCAGGGCATCGGCGCGGGCGGCATGGTCTCGGTCAGCCAGGCGATCATCGGCGACTTCGTCCCGCCTCGCGAGCGCGGGCGCTACCAGGGTTATTTCAGCAGCATGTACGCCCTGGCCAGCGTGGCTGGCCCGGTGCTCGGCGGCTGGCTGACCGAATACTTGTCGTGGCGCTGGGTGTTCTGGATCAACCTGCCGCTGGGGCTTTGCGCCTGGTGGGTGATTCGCCGCGCACTGATGGGCATGCCGGTCCAACGCCGGGAAGCACAGGTCGACTATATCGGTGCACTGCTGCTGATCCTGGGCCTGGGCAGTTTGTTGCTGGGCATCACCCTGGTGGGTCAAGGGCATGCCTGGACCGCGGCGCCGGTGCTGGCCCTGTTTGCCTGCGCGGTATTGGGCCTGGTGCTGTTCGTCGCCCATGAACGCCGCTGCCAGGAGCCGCTGTTGCCACTGAAACTGTTTGGCAACCGGGTCGCCGTGCTGTGCTGGTGCGTGATCTTCTTCGCCAGCTTCCAGTCGATCTCGCTGACCATGCTCATGCCGCTGCGCTTCCAGAGCATCACCGGTGCCGGCGCCGACAGTGCCGCGCTGCACCTGCTGCCGTTGGCGATGGGGTTGCCACTGGGCGCCTTCAGCGCAGGCCGCCTGACGACATTCACCGGACGCTACAAGCCGCAGATCCTGGCGGGCGCGCTGCTGATGCCGCTGGCGATCCTCGGCATGGCCCTCACACCGCCGCAGTCAGCCTGGCTGGGCGGGTTGTTCATGCTGTTGACCGGTATCGCCTGCGGGCTGCAGTTCCCGACCTCGCTGGTGGGGACGCAGAGCGCGGTGGACATGAAGGATATCGGTGTGGCCACCAGCACCACCAACCTGTTCCGCTCGTTGGGTGGGGCGATGGGCGTGGCCTGCATGTCCAGCCTGCTGCTGGCGCTGCTGCATCTCGGAGGGCTCGAGGTGCTGGGCAACCCGTTGCTGGGCAGCCTGAAGGGCGGCGAGACGGATCCGGCGACCCAGGCGCATCTGCTGGTGACGTTCCGATACCTGCTGCTGGCCAGTGCCGGCGCGGCAGTGCTGGGGCTGCTGGCGGCACTGGCGTTGCCAGACCGGCAATTACGGGGGCATTGAAAAGGCCAGGGCCGCAAAGCGGCCCTTTTAACCCCGGCTTAATCCTGCCGGGAAAAACTTCATCACAATCCTTAACAAAGTGTCATTTGCGCAGGGCCGGGCTCAAGCGCAGCATATCCAACCCTGTGTCGACCCATTTTTGCGCATCGCGCAACAGGTCGAAGCTGTCCGGGAGCAGCAACCAGCGCCCGATCAGGCCGTCGACATAGGCGAACATGGCAATGGCCGCCCGCTCGACATCCAGGTCGGCGGGCAACTGGCCACGGCGTACCGCATTGGCCAAGGCGCGGGAAATGCCTTCGTGGCATTCGACGATGGCGCCTTGTCGCTGCTGGCGGATTTCACACATCTCATCGGTGAACTCGCACTTGTGATGCAGGATTTCATTGATACGCCGGGTCCTGGCGTCCAGTACCAGCTCGTTGAGCACTTGCAACAGCAGCTTGCCCATACAGCCGAGCGGATCGAGCTCGTCCTCGCTTTCGCTGGCACGCGCGAGATGGTCATGGGTCTCGTGCAAACTGTCGAGCAGCGCCTGGACCAGCTCGGCCTTGTTACTAAAATGCCAGTAGATCGCACCACGGGTGACGCCCGCGATCTCGGCGATATCGGCCAAGGTGGTTCGCGCAACTCCGCGCTTGTAGAAAGCCTTTTCCGCCGCCTCGATGATCTGGGCGCGGGTTTCCTGGGCTTCCTCTTTGGTTCGACGGACCATGGCAGCTCAACCTCATCTGAGCCCGGCACGAGAATCGCCTGGGCTTTGGGCCGGGTTCGCCTCTGCAGGGCAACTCCCGGATGCATTAATCACGTTTTGCGGTAGTAGCCTGGTACCACCACGCGGTATTTACAAACAACCATGAATGTAAGTATATTCGTTAGTAAGCTACTAATCCACTCGATAGCGATTTTTCTGACAAGACTCTTCCACTATTCTTGAGCTCCCCCTGCTCCTGCGACCCGAGGATCCTCATGCAATTCAAGCCAGCCGTTACCGCCCTGGTTTCCGCCGTCGCCCTTGCAACCCTGCTCAGTGGCTGCAAGAAAGAAGAAGCCGCGCCTGCAGCGCAGGCTCCTCAGGTCGGCGTCGTCACCCTGCAGCCGCAGGCCTTCACCCTGACCTCGGAACTGCCAGGGCGCACCAGCGCCTATCGCGTCGCCGAAGTCCGTCCACAGGTCAATGGCATCATTCTCAAGCGCCTGTTCAAGGAAGGCAGCGACGTCAAGGAAGGGCAGCAGCTCTACCAGATCGATCCCGCCGTTTATGAAGCCAACCTGGGTAATGCCCAGGCCAACCTTCAGGCTACCCGCTCGCTGGCCGAGCGCTACAAGCAACTGATCGACGAGCAGGCCGTCTCCAAACAGGAATATGACGACGCCAATGCCAAACGATTGCAGGCCGAAGCCTCGCTCAAGAGCGCGCAGATCGACCTGCGCTACACCAAGGTGCTGGCGCCGATCAGCGGTCGCATCGGACGCTCGTCGGTCACCGAAGGCGCGCTGGTGAGCAATGGCCAGACCAACGCCATGGCCACCATCCAGCAGCTCGACCCGATCTACGTCGACGTCACTCAGTCCACCGCCGAACTGCTCAAGTTGCGCCGTGACCTGGAAAGCGGGCGTCTGCAGAAGGCTGGCGACAATGCCGCGAAGGTGCAGCTGGTGCTCGAAGACGGCAGCACGTTCGCCGGTGAAGGTCGCCTGGAGTTCTCCGAAGTCTCGGTCGATGAAACCACGGGCTCGGTGACCCTGCGTGCGGTGTTCGCCAACCCGGACCACACCCTCCTGCCGGGCATGTTCGTGCATGCCCGCCTGCAAGCTGGTGTCAATGCCAACGCGATCCTCGCCCCACAGCAAGGTGTGACCCGCGACCTCAAGGGCTCGCCCACGGCACTGGTGGTGAACAAGGATAACAAGGTGGAACTGCGTCAACTCAAGGCCAGCCGCACGCTGGGCAACGAGTGGCTGATCGAGGAAGGCCTCAATCCGGGCGACCGACTGATCACCGAGGGGCTGCAGTTCGTGCGTCCAGGTGTCGAGGTCAAGGTCAGCGAAGCCACCAACGTCAAAAAGCCGGGCAGCCCTGAACAGGCCAGCGCCGCGAAAGCCGACGCCAAAGCGGAGTAAACCATGTCGAAGTTCTTTATCGATCGCCCGATCTTCGCCTGGGTGATCGCCTTGGTGATCATGCTGGTCGGGGCCCTGTCGATCCTGAAACTGCCGATCAACCAGTACCCCAGCATCGCGCCGCCGGCCATCGCCATCGCCGTGACCTACCCGGGCGCCTCGGCGCAGACCGTGCAGGACACCGTGGTACAGGTCATCGAGCAGCAGCTCAACGGTATCGACAACCTGCGCTACGTGTCTTCGGAAAGTAACTCCGACGGCAGCATGACCATCACTGCTACCTTCGAGCAGGGCACCAACGCCGACACCGCGCAGGTGCAGGTGCAGAACAAGCTCAACCTGGCCACCCCGCTGCTGCCGCAGGAAGTGCAGCAGCAAGGTATCCGTGTCACCAAGGCAGTGAAGAACTTCCTGCTGGTGATCGGCCTGGTGTCCGAAGATGGCAGCATGACCAAGGACGACTTGGCCAACTACATCGTCTCCAACATGCAGGACCCGATCTCGCGGACTGCCGGCGTTGGTGACTTCCAGGTGTTCGGTGCCCAGTACGCCATGCGTATCTGGCTCGATCCGGCCAAGCTCAACAAGTTCCAGTTGACCCCGGTCGATGTGCGTACCGCCGTCACTGCGCAGAACGTGCAGGTTTCTTCCGGCCAGCTCGGTGGCCTGCCAGCGATGCCAGGTACCCAGCTCAACGCCACCATCATCGGCAAGACTCGCCTGCAGACCGCCGAGCAGTTCGAGAAGATCCTGCTCAAGGTCAACAGCGATGGCTCGCAGGTGCGCCTGCGTGACGTCGCCAAGGTTGGTCTGGGCGGTGAGAACTACGCGGTCAGCGCGCAGTTCAACGGCAAGCCGGCTTCGGGCCTGGCGGTCAAGCTGGCAACCGGCGCCAACGCCCTGGATACCGCCAAGGCCTTGCGCAAGACCATCAGCGACCTCGAGCCGTTCTTCCCGCCCGGGGTCAAGGCAGTGTTCCCGTATGACACCACGCCAGTGGTCACCGAATCGATCAGCGGGGTAATCCACACCCTGATCGAAGCCGTGGTCCTGGTGTTCCTGGTGATGTACCTGTTCCTGCAGAACTTCCGCGCCACCATCATCACCACCATGACCGTTCCGGTGGTGTTGCTGGGCACCTTCGGCATCCTTGCGGCCGCAGGCTTCAGCATCAACACCCTGACCATGTTCGCGATGGTCCTGGCCATCGGCCTGCTGGTGGACGATGCCATCGTCGTCGTGGAAAACGTCGAGCGGGTGATGTCCGAAGAAGGGCTGCCCCCCAAGGAAGCGACCAAACGCTCGATGCAGCAGATTCAGGGCGCACTGGTCGGTATCGCCCTGGTGCTTTCGGCGGTACTGCTGCCGATGGCCTTCTTCGGCGGCTCCACCGGCGTGATCTACCGGCAGTTCTCGATCACCATCGTATCGGCCATGGGCCTGTCGGTGCTGGTGGCACTGATCTTCACCCCGGCGCTGTGCGCGACCATGCTCAAGCCGTTGAAGAAGGGTGAGCACCACACGGCCAAGGGCGGCTTCTTCGGCTGGTTCAACCGCAACTTCGACCGCAGCGTAAAGGGCTACGAGCGCAGTGTCGGTACCATCCTGCGCAACAAGATCCCGTTCCTGCTGGCCTATGCGCTGATCGTGGTGGGCATGATCTGGCTGTTCACTCGCATCCCCACCGCGTTCCTGCCTGAAGAAGACCAGGGCGTGCTCTTCGCCCAGGTGCAGACCCCGGCCGGTTCCAGTGCCGAACGCACCCAGGTGGTCGTCGACAAGATGCGCGAATACCTTCTCAAGGACGAAGCCGACACCGTGTCGTCGGTGTTCACCGTGACCGGTTTCAACTTCGCCGGCCGTGGCCAGAGTTCGGGCATGGCGTTCATCATGCTCAAACCTTGGGGCGAGCGTTCGGCCGAGAACAGCGTGTTCAATCTCTCGACCCGCGCCCAGCAGCACTTCTTCAGCTTCCGCGATGCGATGGTGTTCGCCTTCGCACCGCCGGCAGTGCTCGAACTGGGTAACGCCACCGGCTTCGACGTGTTCCTCCAGGACCGTGCCGGCGTCGGCCACGAGAAGCTCATGGAAGCGCGCAACCAGTTCCTGGCCAAGGCCTCGCAGAGCAAGATCCTCTCCGCAGTGCGCCCCAACGGCCTGAACGACGAGCCGCAGTACCAGCTGATCGTCGACGATGAGCGCGCCAGTGCCCTGGGCGTCACCATTGCCGACATCAACAACACCCTGTCGATCGCGCTGGGTGGCAGCTACGTCAACGACTTCATCGATCGTGGCCGGGTCAAGAAGGTGTACATCCAAGGCGACTCCAGTGCCCGCATGAGCCCCGAAGACCTGCAGAAGTGGTACGTGCGCAACGGCCAGGGCGAGATGGTGCCGTTCTCCTCCTTCGCCTCCGGTGAATGGACCTACGGCTCGCCGAAGCTGTCGCGTTACAACGGCGTGGAAGCAGTCGAGATCCTCGGTGCCCCGGCGCCTGGCTACAGTACCGGTGAGGCCATGGCCGAGGTCGAACGCATCGTCGGCGAACTGCCGTCGGGCATCGGCTACTCCTGGACCGGCATGTCCTACGAGGAGAAGCTCTCCGGTTCGCAGATGCCGGCGCTGTTCGCCCTTTCGCTGCTGTTCGTGTTCCTCTGCCTGGCAGCGCTGTACGAAAGCTGGTCGATCCCGATCGCCGTCGTGCTGGTGGTGCCGCTGGGTATCATCGGTGCACTGATCGCCACCAGCATGCGCGGGCTGTCGAATGACGTGTACTTCCTCGTCGGCTTGCTGACGACCATCGGCCTGGCGGCAAAAAACGCCATTCTGATCGTCGAGTTCGCCAAAGAGCTGCACGAACAGGGCAAGAGCCTGTTCGATGCGACGATCGAGGCGTGCCGTATGCGTCTGCGCCCGATCATCATGACCTCGCTGGCATTCATCCTCGGCGTGGTACCGTTGACCATCGCCAGCGGCGCAGGCTCTGGCAGCCAGCACGCGATCGGCACCGGGGTGATCGGCGGCATGATCAGTGCAACTGTGCTGGCGATCTTCTGGGTACCGCTGTTCTTCGTAGCAGTGTCGTCGCTGTTCGGCAGCAAAGAGCCGCACACCGACGCCACCCCTGAAACTCCACGTAATGAGGCTGGGCAATGACCAAGTCTTTGTTGTCCCTGGCGGTAACCGCTTTCATTCTCGGCGGCTGCTCGCTTATTCCTGACTACCAGACCCCGGAAGCGCCGGTGGCCGCGCAGTGGCCGCAAGGCCCTGCGTACTCGCCGACCCAGTCGGCAGACGTGGCCGCCGCCGAACAGGGCTGGCGCCAGTTCTTCCACGACCCGGCGCTGCAGAAGCTGATCCAGACCTCGCTGGTCAACAACCGCGACCTGCGAGTGGCCGCGTTGAACATCGATGCCTACCGTGCGCAGTACCGCATCCAGCGCGCCGACCTGTTCCCGGCGGTCTCGGCCACCGGCAGCGGCAGCCGCCAGCGGGTTCCGGGCAACCTGTCGCAGACCGGCGAAGCGAACATCACCAGCCAGTACTCGGCAACGTTGGGCGTCAGCGCCTATGAGCTGGACCTGTTCGGCCGCGTCCGCAGCCTGAGCGAACAGGCCCTGGAGACCTACCTGTCCAGCGAGCAGGCACGTCGCTCCACGCAGATCAGCCTCGTGGCCAGCGTGGCCAACGCCTACTACACCTGGCAGGCCGACCAGGCGCTGCTGAAGCTGACCGAAGAAACGCTCAAGACCTACGAAGAAAGCTACAACCTGACCCGCCGCAGCAACGAGGTCGGCGTGGCCTCCGCACTCGACCTGAGCCAGGCGCGCACCGCTGTCGAAGGCGCGCGGGTCAAGCTGTCGCAGTACCAGCGTCTGGTGGCGCAGGACCTGAACAGCCTGACCGTGCTGCTGGGCACCGGTGTACCGGCGGACCTGCCGGCCTCGCTGAAGCTCGACGCCGACCAACTGGCCGACGTGCCAGCGGGCCTGCCGTCCGACCTGCTGCAGCGGCGTCCGGACATCCAGGAAGCCGAGCACCTGCTCAAGGCTGCCAATGCCAACATCGGCGCAGCCCGCGCGGCGTTCTTCCCGAGCATCAGCCTGACCGCCAACGCCGGCACCCTGAGCCCGGACATGGGCGGGCTGTTCAAGGGGGGGTCGGGGACCTGGCTGTTCCAACCGCAGATCAACCTGCCGATCTTCAACGCCGGCAGCCTGCGCGCCAGCCTGGACTACTCGAAGATCCAGAAGGACATCAACGTCGCCAAGTACGAAAAGACCATCCAGACCGCCTTCCAGGAAGTCTCCGATGGCCTGGCGGCGCGCAAGACCTTCGAAGAGCAGTTGCAGGCCCAACGTGACCTGGTTGCCGCCAACCAGGATTACTACCGTCTGGCAGAGCGTCGCTACCGCATCGGTATCGACAGCAACCTGACCTTCCTCGACGCCCAGCGCAACCTGTTCAGTGCCCAGCAGGCGCTGATCAGCGATCGCCTGTCGCAGCTGACCAGCGAGGTCAACCTGTACAAGGCGCTCGGCGGTGGCTGGTACGAGCAGACCGGACAGGCCAACCAGCAGGCTTCGGTGGACTCGCCCAAAGGCTGAGTGATCCGGCAACAGCATCAAGCCCACCCTCGCGGTGGGCTTTTTGTTTTCCGGTAACAACACCCCGCCTCACACAATGCGTTCGATTATCGCCCCGTTCCACTTCCGACGAATTGCTCGCCGCAGCTCCGATCACGCACCATCCTCCACGCAACGTTGCACAAGTTCATCAATAAAGCGTCGACCTGCAGCCTCCGGCCGCAGCGCTCCGACTCGCCCATAAAAACAAGAGATCCACGACAGATGAGCATTCTGCAACCCGCACGCCCCCTGCTGCCGGGCCTTCTGGCCATGTCCTGCGCCCTCCCCGCCCTCGCCGCCGACGGCGGCTTCGTGGAAGACGCCAAGGCCACCCTCAACCTGCGCAACTTCTACATCAACCGCAACTTCGTCGACCCCGCCAAGGCCCAAGGCAAGGCCGAGGAATGGACGCAAAGCTTCATCCTCGACGCCCGTTCCGGGTTCACCCAGGGCACCGTCGGCTTTGGCGTCGATGTGCTGGGGCTGTATTCGGTCAAGCTCGATGGCGGCAAGGGGACGGCCGGCACGCAGCTGCTGCCAGTGCACGACGATGGTCGCCCCGCCGACGACTTCGGCCGCCTGGGTGTCGCGCTCAAGGCCAGGATTTCACAGACCGAGCTCAAGGTCGGCGAATGGATGCCGGTACTGCCGATCCTGCGCTCTGACGATGGTCGTTCGCTGCCGCAGACCTTCCGCGGCGGCCAGATCACCTCCAGGGAGATCACCGGGCTGACCCTGTACGCCGGCCAGTTCCGTGGCAACAGCCCGCGCAACGATGCGAGCATGGAGGACATAGCGCTGTTCAGCCGCCCGGGCTTCACCTCCGACCGCTTCAACTTTGCAGGGGGTGAGTACAGCTTCAACGACAAGCGCACCCTGGTCGGCGTGTGGGACGCCCAGCTCAAGGATATCTACCGCCAGCAGTACTTCAACCTGGTGCACAGCCAGCCCTTGGGCGACTGGACCCTGGGGGCGAACCTGGGCTACTTCATCGGCAAGGAAGACGGCGCCGAGCGTGCCGGCAAGCTGGACAACCGCACCGCCTCGGCCATGCTTTCGGCGCGCTATCAGGGTCATACGTTCTATGTCGGCCTGCAGAAGGTCGGCGGCGATGACGAGTGGATGCGAGTCAACGGCACCAGCGGCGGCACCCTGGCCAACGACAGCTACAACGCCAGCTTCGAGAATGCCAAGGAGCGCTCCTGGCAACTGCGCCACGATTTCAACTTCGCCACCGTCGGCATCCCCGGGCTGACCCTGATGAACCGCTACATCAAGGGCGACAACGTGCATGTCGGCAGCATCACCGATGGCAAGGAGTGGGCGCGCGAGAGCGAACTGGCGTACGTGATCCAGTCCGGTACGTTCAAGGACCTGTCGGTGAAATGGCGCAACTCCACCATGCGCAGGGATTTCAGCACCAACGCCTTCGACGAGAACAGGCTGATCGTGAGTTATCCGTTCAGCCTGTTGTGAAAGTCGCGCCGCGCTTGGGGGGCGGGCTTACCCGCCCCTCTAAATAACAAAATAAGCTAAACAACTAACTAAACCATCGTTGACGGAATAAGCAACAAGGTCTAAAACGAGCCCTCTCTACTCCGCAGAATCTCGATATGGACCTTCGCCAACTGCGCTATTTCATCGCCCTCACCGAGTACCGCAGCTTCGTCCGCGCTGCCGAAGCCATGGGCATTACCCAGCCCGCGTTCAGTCGCGCCATCCAGGGCCTGGAGCAGGAGTTCGGCTGCGCCCTGGTCGATCGCGGCAACAAGGCGCTGCAACCGACCCCCGAAGGCCAGGTGGTGCTGCAACATGCCCGGCGCCTGGTTCAGGGGGCCGCACAACTGAGCAACGACGTGCTGCAGATGACCAAGCTCGACGCCGGCGAACTGCATTTCGGCAGCGGCCCAGCCCTGGCTGCACGACTGGTGCCCGACGCCCTGCAGCAGTTCATCACCCAGCATCCGGGGATTCGCACCGAGCTGCTGGTGGACAATGCCGAACGTCTGGGCCAGGCCCTGCGCCGCGAGCAGATCGAGTTTTTCGTCGACGATATCCGCCCCTTCGAGGCCGACCCCAACTTCCACACCGAGCCCCTCAACCCGCGCCCGGGCCTGTTCTTCTGCCGCCCCGGCCATCCGCTGCTGGCCAAGGACAGCCTGTCGACCAACGATCTGTTCGCCTACCCCCTGGCCAGCGCCCTGCTCACTCCCGGTGTACGCAAGCGCCTGGCCAATCTCAGCGGACGCAGCGACTTCATCCCACACCTGCAGACCGAACACCTGGCAGTGCTGCGCAGCGTGGTGCTGGCCAGCGATACCCTCGGCAGCGCCAGCGAGGAAGCCGTGGCCGAGGACCTGGCCGCGGGGCGCCTGGTACGCCTGCACTGGCGCAACCTGCCGCCGGGGCTGGAAGTGCTGAGCGTGCGTTGCGGGGTGATCAGCCGCAGCGGCTATCGCCTGTCACCGGCAGCACGGGCGATGATCGATACCTTGGTCAGCCTGGATGCGCGGCCATCTCCCGCAGTCTCGGCGCATCGAGGATCAGCACTTCGCCATAGCCCAGTTGCACCACCCCCGCCTGCTCCAGCGCCTTGAGGATCTGGTTGATGGTCTGGCGCGACAGGGACAGCATCAGCGCCAATTGCTCCTGCGACAATTGCAGGCGCCATTGGGCAACATCGCGCTCGCCATAGCCTTCGGCGATCTGCAACAGCCGATGGGCCACACGCGGCCCCGCGGCCAGCAAGTGCTGCTGCTCAAGCGCGACGAACACCCAGCGCAGCTTGTGACTCATCAGCAACGCCAGGTCGCGCCAGTGCTGCGGATGTTGCGCCAACCAGTCGAGCAGCGCTGCCTGAGGGATCCACAACAGCTGCGTGACACCTTCGGCAAAGGCATCGTGGGTGCGTGGCTGGCCGTCGAACAAGCTGATCTCGCCGAACCAGTAAGGCGGCTCGACCAACGTCAACAGCGCTTCCTTGCCCTCACGGCTGACCGCGCCGACGCGCATGGCACCCTCCAGCACCGCATACAAACCGCAGGGCGGATCACCACGCTGGAACAGGCACTGTCCGGCCGCCAGCTCACGTGAACGCGCCAATGCCAGCAGGCTATCCTGAACCTGAGCGGGCAACTGCCGAAACCACAGGCCGTGGCTCAACTGCGCACGCCAGGCTTGGGGGTTGTCCATGACACCTCCTCTGAACGGACTCTGTCGGCCAGGCGACAGACGACGGCGGATGAACGGGGCAAGCTGTCGCTACCCCTGATGGAGGAACAACAATGAAAAACCTCGTCGAACACCTGAGTCAATACGCGGCCTATCATCGCGACCCGCGCAACATCGCCACGCACTTCGTCGGCATTCCGCTGATCGTGCTGGCGGTCAGCATCCTGCTGTCACGACCCGGCTGGCCTGTTGCCGGCATCTGGCTGTCGCCAGCGCTGCTGGTGGCGGCAGCGTCGGTGTGGTTCTACCTGCGCCTGGACCTGCGCTTCGGGCTGGTGATGGGCGTGTTGCTGGGGCTGTGCCTGTGGGCAGGCGAATGGCTGGCGCTGCAAAGCACCGGGCTGTGGCTAAGTGCCGGGCTCGGGGCCTTCGTGCTGGGCTGGATCATCCAGTTCGTCGGGCATGCCTACGAGGGCAGGAAACCCGCCTTCGTCGACGATGTCAGCGGCTTGATCATCGGGCCACTGTTCGTGGTTGCAGAACTGGCGTTCATGCTTGGGCTGTGTGCCGGTCTGAGGCAGCAGGTGGAAGCCAACGCCGGGCCGGTAGCGGTGCGCGGGAAGAAGGCGGCGGTGTAGACGCTGGAACAGTGCTGAATTCTTCGCGGGCTTGCCCGCGAAGAATTCAGTGGGGAGCTATGGCCTAGGCCCGCGACTCGACCCCAAGCTCATCCCACACCGACTCGGCCAGGTGGAAGGTCGCATTGGCCGCCGGGATCCCGCAATAGATCGCGCTCTGCATGATCACTTCCTTGATCTCCTCGCGGGTCACGCCATTGTTGCCCGCCGCGCGCAGGTGCAACTTGAGTTCCTCGTTGCGGTTCATGCCAATCAACATGGCGATGGTAATCAGGCTGCGGGTGTGGCGTGGCAACCCCGGACGGGTCCAGATATCGCCCCAGGCGTGGCGCGTGATCATCTCCTGGAACTCGCCATTGAAGTCGTTGAGTTTCTCCAGGCTGCGGTCCACATGGGCATCGCCCAGCACCGCACGACGCACCTGCATGCCAGCGTCGTAACGTTGTTTCTCATCCATGGCGTACTCCTCAGCGGGCCAACAGGAAATCGAGCACGCGACGGCTGAACGGCTCGCCGACCTCGACATTGGACAGGTGCGCAGCCAGGAAGCCGGTGTACTCGGCGCCTGCCACATGCTCTTGGATGTACAGGCCACCCGAGGGCGGCGTTACCGCGTCGGCCTCCCCGGAAATCACCAGCAGCGGCGCGCTGATCGCTCCCAACTGATCGCGGAAATCGGCATCGCGCACCGCTCCGCAGTTGGCGGCATAGCCCTGTGGCGAAGTGGTTGCGAGCATGTCGGTGATGCGCTTGACCTGATCCGCGTGCTCGCTCGACCACGCCGGGGTGAACCAGCGCTCGATGGACGCATCACGCAACCCACGCATGGCCTCGGCGCCGTCGCGCAAGACCATTTCGATGCGCGGATTCCAGGTTTCAGGCGATCCGATCTTCGCCGCCGTGTTGCACACCACCAGACGCTGCAAACGCTCACCTGCATTGATGCCGAGCCACTGACCGATCAGGCCGCCCATCGACAACCCACAGAAATGCGCGCGCTCGATCTGCAGAGCATCCAGCAGCGCCAGCACATCACGCCCCAGTTGTTCGATGCTGTACGGCCCTTCGGTGACCAGCGAATCGCCATGACCGCGCGTGTCGTAGCGCAGTACTCGAAAGTGCTTGGTCCACAGCGGCATCTGGGTATCCCACATGTGCAGGTTGGTGCCCAGCGAGTTGGACAGCACCAGCACCGGGGCGTGCTCGGGGCCTTCGAGTTGGTAGTTCAATACGCCATCGGCCAGTTGCAAATGCGCCACAGCGGTCTCCTTCAAGCAGTGAAACGTTGATGTTCGGCCACAGCACGCGCCACCCAGACGCGGGCCTGGCCGAGGTAATGGGCAGGGTCGAGCAACTGGTCGAGCGCTTCGCCAGACAGCTGTTCGGTGACCTGTGGCTCGTCGCCGAGCACGGCACGCAGGTGGCGCTGTTCGGCCACCGCGCGCTGGCAGCATTGCTCAAGCAGGTGATGGGCCTTGTCGCGCCCCAGACGCTGGGCCAGCACGATGCTCACCGCTTCGGCCAGCACCAGGCCTTGAGTCAGTTCAAGGTTGCGGCGCATGCGCTCGGCGTCCACCTCCATGCCCTCGGCGATCAGTTGTGCCTGGCGCAGGGCGCCGGAGACCAGGCAGCAGATGTCTGGCAGGGTCTCCCATTCGGCATGCCACAGGCCCAGGCTACGCTCGTGCTCCTGGGGCATGGCGGCGAACAGCGTCGACAGCAGCCCCGGCACGCGGGTCGCGGCGCCGATCAGCACCGCTGCACCCACAGGGTTGCGCTTGTGCGGCATGGTCGAAGAGCCGCCCTTGCCCGGCGCAGCAGGCTCGAACACCTCGCCAGCCTCGGTCTGCATCAACAGGCTGATATCGCGACCGAATTTGCCCAGGCTGCCGGCAATCAGGCCCAGCACCGAGGCGAACTCCACCAGGCGGTCGCGCTGGGTGTGCCAGGGCTGCTCGGGCAAGGCGAGGCCAAGTTGTGCCGCCAGCGCCTCGGCCACCGCCAATGCCTTGCTGCCCAGTGCCGCAAGGCTGCCAGAGGCCCCCCCGAATTGCAGGCACAACAGGCGCGGACGCAGCTCCTGCAAGCGCTGGCGGTGACGGGTCAACGCCCCGAGCATACCGGCCAGCTTCATGCCCAGCGTCACAGGCGTGGCGTGCTGCAGCCAGGTGCGCCCCACCAGCGGCGTGTCGGCATGCAGCAAAGCCTGGCGTGCGAGGGTGTCGGCGAGCTTTTCCAGATCTGCCTCGATCAACCCCAGGGCATCACGCAGTTGCAGAACCAGGCCAGTGTCCATCGCATCCTGGCTGGTAGCCCCCAGGTGCACATAACGCTCGGCCTCCGGCACGCCACTGGCAACCACCTTGCCCAGTGCCTTGACCAGCGGGATCGCCGAGTTGCCAGCCACCGCAATGGCCTGCGCCAGCGCTTGCACGTCATAGCGCTCGGCCTTGCATGCCGCCTCGATGGCTGCCACCGCGGTGTGCGGCACCAGCCCTGCGTCAGCCTCGGCGCGCGCCAGGGCAGCCTCGAAGTCGAGCATGCCCTGCAGGCGGCCATGGTCGCTGAACACCTCGCGCATGGCCGGGGCGGTGAAGTAGGCATCGAACAGTTGGTTGCTCATGCAACGTCCTTAGTGATCATGGTGCAGGTACGCCGCCTGCTTGGGCAGGCGCAGGCTGAACAGGAAGGCCACCGCCATCATGGCGGTCACGTACCAGTAGAAAGTGTTCTCCATCCCCAGCGTCTTCAAGCCCAGGGCGACGTATTCGGCCGAACCGCCGAAGACCGCGTTGGCCACGGCATAGGCCAGGCCCACACCCAAGGCACGCACCTGAGGTGGGAACATCTCGGCCTTCACCAGGCCGCTGATGGAGGTATAGAAACTGACGATGCACAGCGCGAGGGTCACCAGCACGAAGGCCATGAACGGGCTGGTCACGGTCTTGAGCGCCATCAGCAACGGCACGGTGAACAGAGTGCCCAGCGCGCCGAACAACAGCATCGAGTTACGTCGGCCGATACGGTCGGACAACATGCCGAACAGTGGCTGCAGGATCATGAACAGGAACAGCGCGCCAGTCATCACGAAGCTGGCGCTCTTGGCGTTCATGCCGGCCGTGTTGACCAGGTACTTCTGCATGTAGGTGGTGAAGGTGTAGAAGATCAACGAACCGCCAGCGGTATAGCCCAGCACCGTGATGAAGGCTGCGGCGTGGTTGCGGAACAGGCCACTGACGCTGCCGGCATCTTTATCCTGGCGAGTCTCGGCACTGCTGGTCTCTTTCAGCGATCGGCGCAGCATCAGCGAAATCAGCGCGGCGACGGCGCCGACCACGAACGGAATGCGCCAGCCCCAGGCGCGCAGTTCTTCTTCAGTGAGCAATTGCTGCAGGATCACCACCACCAGCACCGCCAGCAACTGGCCGCCGATCAGGGTGACGTACTGGAACGAGGCGAAGAATCCACGCTGGCCGCGCAGGGCCACCTCACTCATGTAGGTCGCGGTGGTGCCGTACTCACCGCCGACCGACAGGCCCTGGACCAGCCGCGCAAACAGCAGCAGTGCCGGCGCCCAGGTACCGATGCTCGAATAGGTCGGCAGGCAGGCGATCAGCAACGAGCCTGCGCACATCATCAACACCGAGATCATCAACGAGTTCTTGCGCCCGTGACGGTCGGCCAGGCGGCCGAAAATCCAGCCACCGATGGGGCGCATCAGAAAGCCTGCGGCGAACACACCGGCTGTGTTGAGCAACTGCACGGTGGGGTCGTCGGAGGGGAAGAACGCCGGGGCGAAGTAAATGGCGCAGAAGGCATAGACATAGAAGTCGAACCACTCCACCAGGTTGCCGGAAGATGCCCCGACGATGGCGAAGATACGGCTTTTGCGCTCTTCGCCCGTGTAATGGACTGCGGTCATGGCGTGCTTACTCCTCGAGGGTTACCATCAATTCTAGACATACCCGGTAACACTCTCGTTCCGCTTGGGGGCTGACCATTAGCCTTATGTCTTGCAGGTCCGGCCTCTTCGCGGGCAAGCCCGCTCCCACAGGATGGCGTGAGCGGCTTGCACACGAAGAGGACGGCACAGGTCAAACCCGCTCGATGGCCAGCGCCAACCCCTGCCCCACGCCGACACACATGGTTGCCAGGCCCTTGCGCCCGCCGCTCTTCTCCAGGTGGTGCAGCGCCGTCAGCACCAGCCGCGCGCCGCTCATGCCCAGCGGATGCCCCAGGGCGATCGCTCCGCCATTGGGGTTGACCTGAGGCGCATCGTCCGCCACGCCCAGCTCGCGCAGCACCGCCAGGCCCTGGCTGGCAAAGGCTTCGTTGAGTTCGATCACATCGAAATCAGCCACGGCGATACCCAGGCGCTCGGTGAGCTTGCGCACAGCAGGCACGGGGCCTATGCCCATCACCCGCGGCGCCACGCCGGCGCTGGCCATACCCAGGACACGGGCACGTGGGGTCAGGCCGTGTTTCTTCACCGCATCGGCCGATGCCAGGATCAGCGCCGCGGCGCCATCGTTCACACCCGACGCATTGCCAGCAGTGACGGTCTTGTCCGCGCCATTGACCGGCTTGAGCCTGGCCAGCGCTTCCAGGGTGGTGTCCGGGCGCAGGTGTTCATCCTGCTCGACCAGGGTTTCGCCCTTTTTGTGGACGATACGCACCGGCACGATCTCCTCGGCGAAGAAACCTGCTGCCTGGGCGGCGGCGGCCTTCTGCTGGCTGCGCAGGGCGAAGGCATCCTGGTCAGCACGCGAGACCCGGTGATCGTCGGCAACGTTGTCGGCAGTCTCAGGCATGGCATCGACACCGTACTGAGCCTTCATCAACGGGTTGATAAAGCGCCAGCCGATGGTGGTGTCTTCGAGCTTCATGTTGCGCGAGTAGCCACTCTCGGCCTTGCCCATCACGAACGGCGCGCGCGACATCGACTCGACGCCACCAGCGATGGCCAGCTCCATCTCGCCACTGGCGATGGCGCGAAACGCCGTGCCGACCGCATCCATGCCCGAGGCGCAGAGGCGGTTGAGGGTCACGCCGGGAATGCTCTCGGGCAGGCCAGCCAGCAGCAGCGCCATGCGCGCGACGTTGCGGTTATCCTCGCCGGCCTGGTTGGCGCAGCCGAGAAACACTTCGTCGAGCTGATCCCAGCGAACCTGCGGGTTGCGCTCGACCAGCGCCTTGAGCGGCACCGCCGCCAGGTCGTCGGCGCGCACACCAGCCAAGGCGCCACCGAAACGGCCAATCGGGGTACGGATCGCGTCGCAGATGAATACGTCACGCATCAGGCTTCTCCTGCGCTCTGGCCATGGGCTGCTGCAGTACGGGCTTCAAGATCACGCAGGGCGGTCAATTCTGTCTCGCTCGGCTCGGCGGTGGCCTGCACGTCATCGGCAAAGCGAATCGCCCAGCCGGTGGCGGCGACGATCTGTTCGCGGGTCACGCCCGGATGGATCGAGGTAACGACGAATTCGTGGGTGCCGACTTCCGGCTCCATGATGCACAGGTCGGTGATGATGCCCACCGGCCCCTCGCCGGGCAGGCCCAGGCGCTTGCGCGAATCGCCGCCCTCGCCGTGCCCGACCGAGGTGATGAAGTCGAGCTTGTCGACGAAAGCGCGCGGCGACTGCTTCAGAATGATCAGCACCTGCTTGGCGGAGCCTGCGATCTCTGGCGCACCGCCCGCGCCCGGCAGGCGAGTCTTGGGCGCGTGGTAATCACCGACCACGGTGGTGTTGATGTTGCCGAAGCGGTCGACCTGGGCGGCGCCGAGGAAGCCCACATCGATACGACCGCCCTGCAGCCAATAGCGGAAGATCTCGCCGGTCGGCACCACGGTGTCAGCGGTCTCAGCCAACTCGCCATCGCCGATCGACAGCGGCAACACACTCGGTTTGGCACCGATCGGGCCAGACTCATAGATCAGCACCACGTCGGGCGACGAGGTCAGGCGCGCCAGGTTGGCGGCCTTGGACGGCAGGCCGATCCCCACGAAGCAAACGGCGCCGTTACGCAGGCGACGGGCCGCGGCCACGGTCATCATTTCGGAGGTGGAGTAGCTCATTGTTCAGCCTCCAGCTTGCGCTTGAATTCGGTGAAGTCGGTGGTACCGCGGATGTAGGTGTCGATCCAGGCCGTGAAGGATTCGCGGTTGCGCGCGATCGGGTCCCAGGCCTGGTAGAAGCGGTTGTCACGCTCGTAGTAGCCATGGGCGTAGGACGGATGCGCGCCGCCCGGTACCAGGCACACTGCACTGAGCGCCCAGGTCGGCAGTACGCAGGCGTTCATCGGCGCTTGCAGGTCGTCGACGATTTCCTCGACTGTGACGATGCAGCGCTTGGCGGCCAAGGCCGCTTCCTTCTGCACCCCGAGGATGCCCCACAGCAGCACGTTGCCCTTGCGGTCGGCTTTCTGCGCGTGGATCACGGTGACATCCGGGCGAACCGAAGGCACGGCAGCCAGCACTTCGCCCGTGAAAGGGCAAGTGACCGACTTGATCAGCGGGTTGACCTTGGGCAGGTCGGAGCCGGCGTAGGCACGCAATACCGCGAACGGCAGGCCGGAGGCGCCGGCAACGTAGGCGTTGGCCAGGTCGGCATGGCTGTGCTCTTCGATCTCGATCGCGTGCGGCCATTGTTTCTCCACGGCGTCGCGCAGGCGATGCAGCGAGCCGACCCCCGGGTTGCCGCCCCACGAGAAGATCAGTTTGCGCGCACAACCGGCACCGATCAGTTGGTCGTAGATCAGGTCCGGGGTCATGCGCACCAGCGTGAGGTCGCGTTTGCCCTGGCGGATGATTTCGTGACCGGCGGCGGTTGGAATCAGGTGGGTGAAACCTTCGAGGGCAACGCTGTCGCCGTCGTGGACGAACTGCTTCACGGCATCATGAAGCGAGAGGATTGCTGCCATTGGAGACTCCTGGTCAGGCTGAGTCGGGTTTGAGTGCAGCGTCGCTGCGATGGGCTCAGATTAAGGAGACCGGGGGTGGGGAAACAATCCGATAATCGACCTTTTGTGCGGTTATCGAACGGTTTGAATGCGTTACCGGTGATGACGAGTGGCGACCTTTTCGCGGGCAAGCCCGCTCCCACAAGGGAGTAACTGTCTTGCTCAAAATCTAAAGGCCAGCCCAATCCCTAGACTGCCCCAAGGGTTGGATTTGTGTCCAACTTCCTGGGGGCAGTCCCAATCCCTGTGGGAGCGGGCTTGCCCGCGAAAAGGCCACTCCCCCAATGCCTGATCAGGTGGCGTCAGCGTGACTCACCAAGCCTTTGACGATAACCCCGACGGTCGCCAGCGCCGCCGGCACCAGAAGCGCGGTCAGCACCTGCTCGAAGGTCCAGCCCAGCCCCAGCAGCGTCGCCCCGCTCCAGGCTCCGAGAATCGCGCCGAAACGGCCAATGCCCAGCATCCACGACACCCCCGTGGCACGCCCCTGGGTCGGATAGAATCGCGCTGCCAGCGACGGCATCGCCGACTGTGCTCCGTTCACGCACATCCCCGCGACCAGCACCAGAATGGCCAGCAACGTGATGTTGCCCAGGCTTTGACCCACCGCGTAGGCAAACACCCCGGCCAGCAGGTAGAAAATGCCGATGACCTTGTGCGGATTGAAGCGGTCCATCGCCCAGCCCACCGCCACGGCGCTGAGTACGCCGCCGAACTGGAACAGCGCACCGATGAAGGCTGCTGTTTCAAGGCTGGCGCCACTGTCGCGCATCAGCGTCGGCAGCCAACTGGTCAGCAGGTAGACGATCACCAGGCCCATGAAGTAGGTCAGCCATAGCAGCACCGTGCCCAGGCCATATGTGCCAGAGAAAATGACCGCGAAGACGTTGCGCGCAGCCACGGCCTTCTGCTCCGGCACGCTGAAGCTCGCGGCCTGGGCAACCACGGCCGGAGCGATCGGGGCAAGCGTCTTGCGCACCTTGTCGGTGCCGCGATTGCGCACCACCAGAAAACGCGCCGACTCCGGCAACCACACCAGCAGCACCACCGCCAGCAGCAACGGCAGCACACCGCCCAGCACCAGCAGGCTGTGCCAGCCGTAGGCTGGGATAAGCTTGGCAGAGATGAAGCCACCACCGGCCATGCCCAGGTTGAAGCCGCAGAACATGCTGGTCACCAGCAGCGACTTCAAGCGCTCCGGGGTGTATTCGGACAGCAGGGTCGTGGCATTGGGCATGCCAGCGCCCAGGCCGAGGCCTGTCAGGAAACGCAGCACCAGTAGTTGATCGACATTGCTGGCGTACGCCGAGGCCAGGCTGAAACCGCCGAACACCAGTACCGCGCCTACCAGCACGCCCTTGCGACCGAAGCGGTCTGCCAGCGGCCCGGAACCCAGGGCGCCGAAGACCATGCCAATCAGTGCGGCGCTCATTACCGGGCCCAGGCTGGCACGGTCGATCCCCCACTCCTGGGACAGCGCCGGAGCGATGAACCCCATCGCTGCGGTGTCCAGGCCATCGAGGAAGACAATCAGGAAGCACAGGATCACCACCCGCCATTGATAGCGGGACAGCGGCTGGTCGTTGATGAACGACTGTACATCGAGGCAGTTGCCGACAGCAGTTTGCGGTTTGTTCATTGTTGTTATCCAGAAGATGGGCGCAGGTACACCGCTGCGACCAATAAGGCGCAGGGCTAAAGAAACCGGTACGGGCGTTGAAATCAGCTGGGTAACGATGCAACTGCGCAAGGCAGCGAGGGGACAGTGGTCATGGGCTTGTCTCGTGTTGTTATTGTCCGGTCGGCAGCGCCGAACGTTGCGAGAAACATTAATCAGCACCTGCGGCGGGCGCAATTCACGAGGAACGACATTGTGCGTTTATCGCACAAGAATAGTTCTACCGCTTGTCCACCTATTGCGGCGGCGCGCCATCCCAGACGCTCAACCGAACAACTGATGGCAAAGATCGCGGCTGGCCGACAACAGTATGGGCAAGAAGCGCTGTTCCAGTTCGTTGCGCGTCACCCGTCCGACGTGGGTGCTGACATTCAGTGCTGCCAGCACTTGCCCTGAAGCGTCATAGATCGGCACGGCGATCGAGCGCAACCCCTGCTCCAGCTCCTGGTCGACCACACACCAGCCCTGGGCGCGCACCTGTTGGATACAGGCGAACAGCGACTCGGGATCATGCAAGGTGCGGCTGGTTCGAGCCTTGAGATCGGCGCGCTCGAAGTACTCGCGCAGGCTGGTGTCGTCCAGTGCCGCCAGGAGGATTCGGCCCATGGAGGTGCAATAGGCCGGTAGGCGGCCACCCACCGACAGGTCGACCGAAATCAGACGCTCCACCGTCGCCGAGCGGGCGATGTAGAGAATGTCGTCGCCTTCGAGGGTCGCCATGTTCGCCGCTTCGTGCAGTTGCTCGCTGATACGGTCCAGGTAGGGCTGGGCCGAGACGGCCAGCGGCGTCGAGGAGAGGTAGGCATGCCCCAACGTCAGCACCTTGGGCAGCAACGAATAGGTACGTCCGTCGGAAGTGGCGTAACCGAGTTTGATCAAGGTGTGCAGACAACGACGCACTGCGGCGCGGGGGATTTCCGTGCGGTGGCTGATCTGGGCAATGGTCAGGTGGCGCTTGCGCTCCTGGAAGGCCTGGATCACCGCCAGCCCCCGGGCCAGAGAGGTCATGAAGTCGGGGTCGCCGGTGAACGCCTGAATGCGCTTGGCCGGCGATGCGACGATCGGCGGTGCCAGGGAAGGCGAGACGGCACGCTGCGGATCGCTGGGCGTGGAAGCGTTGGTTTCATCGTTCATCGGCAGACCTCAAAAAAAACGGCGCTTCGTGCGATTATCGAACAAGCGGCCGATAATCGCAATTGACCGCCGACACGTTTGCTTATACCTTTCTCATGCCCTTGTGGCTTCTTTGGAGAGACTGGTCAGGTACCCACCGTAGAAGACTAAAGGCAGCGGCCTCGCTTACCAGCGAGGCCGTTTTCATTTCTGCACTGTTTATCCGAACTTTACTCGGTACGTCGCCTCCAACTTCCCAAGTACAACGGGTCAACTTCCCACTGCACAATCAGGCTCGAGTAAAGGCCGTGGCCATTGGTGATTCGACGGTTATAATTCGGCGCTCGGGTCTGTATGCACGCTGGGAAATGGATCCACGCGCATCGCGTGTTACAGCCCCGTACCGAGAACCTCTTCAATTTATCAGGTCGATACTGTGACGAAAGATGAACTGCGCGCCGAACTCGAGCGCCAGGCAGAACGTTACAAGGATGTTTATGGTGGTGAAGTCACCACTTATGCTGCCCAACCGGAACCGGAACGCAAACCCTGGCGCAAACGTGCCAGCCTCCTTGACCAAGCCTTCTCCGAGGAACTGGAGAAGATGGAAAAGGAACGGCGCCCCGAAGAGCCTTGAGCTCAGGGCGTGATCGCAATGCGCCATGGCGCTGAACGCCATGGCGCCGTGCGCTTTTTCTGCAATCGACGATGATGAAATGGAATTACACAAATTTCATACAATCGTTTGAATCCTGCGAAGCCCTTCAATTGATCGCGTATTCGCTGCATTTCAACGAAATTAACGGTTTTTTATTCGTCGATTTCGCTTTGCTCCCTACCGTCGAACCGGCATGGCGGCTTTAGAAAAGCTGCCATCTGTCTGTCACGGGTGCATCGATTGCCATGGTTTTCTGGCATAATCCGGCCCCCCTACGACCGCCAGAAAACCTTCATGATCGATTTATTCAGCGGACTGGATGCCTGGGTAGCCGTGAGCCTGGTGCTCGCCCTCACCTTCGTGCTCGCATTCGAGTTCATCAATGGCTTTCATGACACCGCCAACGCGGTAGCCACCGTCATCTATACCAAAGCCATGCCGCCGCACCTGGCCGTGTTCTTCTCGGGTGTGTTCAACTTCCTCGGGGTTCTGCTCGGCGGTGTCGGGGTGGCCTATGCCATCGTGCACCTGCTGCCGGTCGAGCTGCTGATCAACGTGAACACCGGGCATGGCCTGGCCATGGTCTTCTCCCTGCTCGCCGCCGCCATCACCTGGAACCTGGGAACCTGGTATTTCGGTATCCCGGCGTCCAGCTCGCACACCCTGATCGGCTCGATTCTCGGGGTTGGCCTGGCCAACGCACTGCTCAGCGACATCCCGCTGGGTGACGGCGTGAACTGGCAGAAAGCGATCGACATCGCCATGTCGCTGGTGGTCTCGCCCATGGCCGGCTTCGCCGTTGCCGCACTGGTGCTGATTGGCCTGAAATGGTGGCGCCCGCTGTCGAAGATGCACAAGACCCCGGACCAGCGCCGCAAGCTCGACGACAAGAAGCACCCACCCTTCTGGAACCGCCTGGTGCTGGTGATCTCGGCCATGGGCGTGAGCTTCGTGCACGGCTCCAACGACGGCCAGAAAGGCATTGGCCTGATCATGCTGGTGCTGATCGGTATCGTCCCGGCCAAGTTCGTTCTCGACCTGAACAGCACCACCTACCAGATCGAGCGCACCCGCGACGCCACCCTGCACATGAGCCAGTTCTACCAGCGCAATGCCGCCACGCTTGGCGAGTTCCTGGCGTTGGGCAAGGCCAAGTCGAACGACCTGCCGGAGCAGTTCAGTTGCAACCCGCAACAGACCGAGCCAACCATTGCCGCGCTGCAGACCTCGCTCCAGGGCGTGACCGACTACCGTGACCTGAACGCCGAACAGCGTGTGGAAGTCCGTCGCTACCTGCTGTGCCTGGACGACACCGCGAAAAAGGTCGGAAAACTGCCAGGACTGGATAGCCGCGAGAAGGCCGACCTGGAAAAACTGCGCAAGGACCTCACCGCAACCACCGAATACGCCCCGTTCTGGGTGATCGTCGCCGTCGCCCTGGCCTTGGGCCTGGGCACCATGGTCGGCTGGAAGCGTGTGGTACTGACCGTTGGCGAGAAGATCGGCAAGCAGGGCATGACCTACGCCCAGGGCATGTCGGCACAGATCACCGCAGCTTGCGCCATCGGTATGGCCAACGTGTTCAGCCTGCCGGTCTCGACCACCCACGTACTGTCGTCGGGTGTTGCCGGGACCATGGTCGCCAACAAGAGCGGCCTGCAAGGCGGCACGGTGAAGACCATCCTGCTGGCCTGGGTACTGACCCTGCCAGCCTCGATGGGCCTGGCGGCTGGCCTGTTCTGGCTCGCCTCCAAAGCGATCGGCTGACACCTGCAGCATTGAAAAAGGCGCCCGCGACGGCGCCTTTTTCATGCCCTGGGGAAACTCAGCGCTTCTTGCCTCCCAGCAAAGATCCCATCAAGCCTCGCACCAGCTGCCTGCCCAACTGGTTGGCGGCCTGGCGCACCGCCGACTTGATCGCCTGCCCTGCCGCACTCTGCAAGAATTCACCCGCCTTGTCCGCCAGGCTGTCTGCGTCAGCCTTGGGCTGAGGCGCCGGTTCCACCGGCTCGCCCTTGCGCTGGGTCAGCAGTTCATAGGCCGACTCACGGTCGATCGGCTTGTCATAACGCCCTGCCAGGGGCGACTGCGCGATCAGTGCACTGCGCTCCGCCGGGGTGAGCGGGCCGATCCGCGATTGCGGCGGCGCCACCAGCACGCGCTGGACGACCTCAGGTGTCCCCTTGTCCTGCAAAGTACCCACCAGCGCCTCGCCGATCCCCAGCTCGGTGAGCACCGTCAGGGTATCGAAGGCAGGATTGGGACGAAAACCGTCGGCCACGGCCCTGAGCGACTTCTGCTCCTTGGCAGTGAAGGCCCGCAGCCCGTGCTGGATGCGCAAGCCCAGCTGCGCCAGTACGGCATCGGGCAGGTCGCCCGGGGACTGGGTAACGAAGTACACCCCCACACCCTTCGAACGGATAAGCCTCACCACCTGCTCCAGACGATCCTGCAGGGCCTTGGGGGTCCCGTTGAACAGCAGGTGCGCTTCGTCGAAGAACAGCGCAAGCACCGGCTTGTCGGCGTCGCCGCGCTCCGGCAGTTGCTCGAACAGCTCGGCCAGCAGCCACAGGAGGAAGGTCGCATAGACCTTTGGCGCCTCGTGCACCAGGCGGCTGGCGTCAAGCAGGTGGATGCGCCCGCGGCCATCGCTATCGACCCGCAGCAGATCCTCCAGTTGCAGCGCCGGCTCACCGAACAACGCCTCGGCCCCCTGCTGTTCCAGCGTGGCCAGGCGCCGCTGCAAGGCTTGGGTCGAAGCGGTGGTCATCAGCGCGCTGTCCTCGCCCAGCAGCTGTGGGTTGTCCTTCAGATGGCCAAGCAGCGCCTTGAGGTCTTTCAGGTCGAGCAGCAACAGCCCCTCGCGGTCGGCAACCTTGAACGCCGCATAGAGCGCCGCCTGCTGGCTGTCGGTCAGTTCAAGCAGGTTGCCCAGCAGCAACGGGCCCATTTCGCTGAGGGTAGTGCGCAACGGATGACCACTCTGCCCGGCGATGTCCCACAGGCTCACCGGGTAGGCCTTGGGCTGGTGGGCGAGCCAAGGCATCCCGGCAATGCGTTCGGCCACCTTGCCCTGGGGCGAACCCGCCGCCCCCAGGCCACACAGGTCTCCTTTCACGTCTGCCGCGAACACCGCCACACCCGCGTCGCTGAACACCTCGGCCAGACGCTGCAGGGTCACGGTCTTGCCGGTGCCGGTCGCTCCGGCGACCAGTCCATGGCGGTTGGCCAAGCGCATGGCCTGGCCGACTGGCAAGCCGTCTAGACCGGCACCTACAACGATTTGCGAAGAATCCGACATCTTATTTCATCCTCTTCTCAAGCTTTGCCTAAAAGCGGCCGATATGCAGAGGCGATATTGACCCGAAATACAGGACACAACCCACCAAGGCTCACCGGATTGTTGCACTGTTTTCTGCTGTGCTTCGTGCGAGCGACCCGATAAAACCTTAGCGGACCCGACGACGTCATGAACAAAAGCCTTCGTTTCAGCCACAAGATTCTCTTGGCGGCCTCTCTGATCGTGATACTGGCCTTTGCGCTGTTCACGTTGTACAACGACTATCTCCAGCGTAATGCCATTCGCGCCAATCTGGAGAGTTACCTGGCAGAAATGGGCCAGTCCACGTCCACCACGATCCGCCACCTGTTCGAAGGGCGGATCCGGCTGGTGGAAAACCTTGCGCAGAATATCGCCCAGCATCCGGCCGATGCCGAAACCCTGATGGGGCAACAGGCGCTGATCTCCAGTTTCCTCACGGTCTACCTGGGCAAGGTCGACGGCAGCTTCAGCGTGCGCCCCGACAGCAAGATGCCCGACGGCTACGACCCGCGCGTACGCCCCTGGTACAAGGACGGCATGGCCGCCAGCGGCCCTCTCCTCACCGAACCCTACATCGACATGACCACCAACAAGATGGTCATGGGCATCCTCGACAAGGTTTCCAGCGATGTCGGCGTGGTCGGGGGCGACCTGGCGCTGGACGGCCTGGTACAGATCATCAACTCGTTGAACTTCGGCGGCATGGGCTACGCGTTCCTGGTCAACGACCAGGGCAAGATCCTGGTGCACCCGGACAATGCCCTGGTGATGAAATCGCTGTCGGAGGCCTTCCCACAGAACACCCCGAAACTGTCCCGCGAGTTGACCGAGGTGCAGGTCGACGGCCAGGCGCGACTGCTCACCTTCACCCCCATCCAGGGCCTGCCTTCGGCCAACTGGTACATCGGCCTGTCGGTGGACAAGGACAAAGCCTTCAGCATGCTCAGCACCTTCCGTAACTCGGCGGTGATTGCCACGCTGGTAGCGGTGGTCATCATCATCGCCCTGCTCGGCCTGCTGATCCGCGTGCTGATGCAACCGCTGCACACCATGACCCGTGCCATGGAGGACATCGCCGAAGGTGAAGGCGACCTGACCAAGCGCCTGAACATCCATAACCATGACGAGTTCGGTGTGCTCGGCAGCGCATTCAACCGCTTCGTCGAACGGGTGCACAGCTCGATTCGCGAAGTCTCCTCGGCCACCGAGCAGGTCAACGAAGTGGCGCTGCGGGTGGTCAGCGCCTCCAACTCCTCGATGCTCAACTCGGACGAGCAGGCCAACCGCACCAACAGCGTCGCCGCCGCCATCAACGAGCTGGGCGCCGCGGCCCAGGAAATCGCCGGCAATGCCGCACAAGCCTCGCAGCATGCCAGCTCTGCCCGATTGCTCGCCGAAGAAGGGCAGCAGGTGGTCGAGCACAATATCCAGGCGATGAACCGCCTGTCGGCGCTGATCGTCAGTTCCAGCGCGCATATCGAGGCCCTCAACGACAAGACCGTCAACATCGGCCAGATCCTCGAGGTCATCACCAGCATCTCCCAACAGACCAACCTGCTGGCGCTGAACGCGGCCATCGAGGCCGCCCGTGCCGGTGAGGCCGGCCGCGGCTTCGCGGTGGTGGCCGACGAGGTGCGCAACCTCGCCCACCGTACCCAGGAATCGGCGCAGCAGGTCCAGGGGATGATCGAGGAGTTGCAGGTCGGCGCCCGCACCTCGGTCGAGACCATGGACCAGAGTCAACGCCACAGCCAGGACGGCGTGCAAATCGCCAACCAGGCCGGCGAGCGCTTGGGCAGTGTGACCCAGCGCATTGGCGAGATCGACGGCATGAACCAGTCGGTGGCCACCGCCACCGAGGAACAGACCTCGGTGGTGGAGTCGATCAACATGGACATCAACGAGATCAACACGCTCAACCAGGAGGGCGTGGAAAACCTGCAGGCCACCCTGCGCGCTTGCTCCGATCTGGAACAGCAGGCCGCGCGCCTCAAGCAACTGGTGGGCAGTTTCCGCATCTGACGCCTCAGGGCTGCGCAGCACCTGTGGGAGCGGCGGGGCGTCCCGACTCGCCCGCTCCCGCAGCGGGCAAGTCGGGATGCCCCGCCGCCCAATCCCGATCGAACAAACTATCCTTCATAAAGGTCAACCTTTAGGCGCGTCACCGTCGGTCTGTTACCGCCGGATGACAGACCCGAAGACGATCCCGGAGGGATGCTGATCGTGCACATCGCTGACATCACCATGTTCTACGCCCCGGCCAGCGGTGGTGTACGGACCTATCTTGATGCCAAACACCATCGCCTCGACGCCATGCCCGGCGTACGCCACAGTCTGCTGATCCCCGGCCCCAGCGCCCGTGATGCCAATGGCATCTACCAGGTGCCAGCCCCGCCCTTGCCGTTCGGCAAGGGCTACCGTTTTCCGGTACGCCTGACGCCCTGGTGCAACGTGCTGCGCCGCCTCAAGCCTGACCTGATCGAGGTCGGCGATCCCTACCTCACCGCCTGGGCCGCCCTTGAGGCGCGACGCAAGCTGGACGTGCCGGTGATCGGCTTCTATCACTCCGACCTGCCATTGCTGGTCAGCAACCGCATGGGCAACTGGTTCACCCCCAATGTCGAAGCCTATGTCAGCAAGCTCTACGGCAATTTCGACCGGGTGCTGGCGCCGAGCCAGGTGATGGCCGACAAACTGCGCCGTCTTGGCGTGCGGGATGTGCATGTACAGCCCCTGGGGGTCGACCTGAATACCTTCCACCCCGACAGGCGCGATCCGCACCTGCGGGCCCAGCTCGGCCTTCCCGACACCACTCGTCTGCTCGTCTTCGCCGGTCGCGGCTCGCGGGAGAAGAACCTGCCAGTGCTGCTCGAGTGCATGGGCCACTTGGGTCGCCATTACCACCTGTTGCTGGTCGGCTCGAACATGCCGGCCAACGTGCCGGACAACGTCAGCGTGATCGACCACTTCTGCCCCGCCGATGAAGTGGCCCGCCTGCTCGCCAGTGCCGACCTGTTGCTGCACGCCGGCGACCAGGAAACCTTTGGCCTGGTGATACTCGAGGCCATGGCCAGCGCCACACCGGTGGTCGCCGTGCGCGCCGGGGCTTTCGGCGAGATCGTCAACGACCAGTGCGGGCGCCTGTGCCAGGCCAACGACAGCCAGGCAATGGCCGGGGCAGTGCGCGAAATCTTCGAAGCCGGCGTGCGCCCCCTCGGCGCCCAGGCCCGTCGCCATGTGGAGCAGCATTACTCGTGGGACAGCGTGGTCGATGGCCTGCTGCTGCACTACCAGGCCGTGCTTGGCCTGTCGCCACAGGTACGCGCCCATGCGTGAAGCGCCCGCCGATTCGCGTAGCCTGATGCTGGTGCTGCACGATGTGGCGCCCGAAACCTGGCCCGACTACCGTCCCTTCGTCGAAGCCGTCGATGCAATGGGCGACGTGCCCATGACCTGGCTGGTGGTCCCGGACTTCCACCACCGCAACGCATTGGCCCGTTCCCCCGACTTCTGCCGCCTGCTCGATCGGCGCCTGGCGCGCGGCGACGAATTGGCGCTGCACGGCTTCTACCACGCCGACGATGGCCCTGCCCCACGCGGGCCTGCCGAGTACTTCATGCGCCGGATCTACACCCATGAGGGCGAGTTCTATGCGCTGGAGCAGCGCGAAGCCCTGCAACGTCTGGAGGCGGGCCTGGCCCTGTTCGCCAGCCAGGGCTGGCCGGTCGCAGGCTTCGTCGCGCCCGCCTGGCTGATGAGCGAAGGCACCCGCCAGGCCCTGCGCCGCCTGCCGCTGCGCTACACCAGCACACCGCAGCACCTTTATCGGCTGCCGGACTTCACCGCGATCGAAGCTCCTGGGCTGGTCTGGAGCGCCCGCAGTGCATGGCGCCGCGGTATGTCACGGGTGCTCTGTGATTGGCAGGCTCGACGCTGGCGCCAGGCCGAAACCCTGCGCCTGGGCCTGCATCCGGTGGATATGCGCCACGCCAGCGCACGCAACTATTGGTTGCGTACCCTGCGTGAATTGATCAAGCAAGGGCGTGAGCCTCTGACCAAATCCGCCTGGCTGGAGCGCAGGATCTGCCCATGAACCGCCTCGCCTGGCTGGGGCTGGCATTGGTGCTCGCCGTGCTGGTGCCGGGTTTGCTCGGCGGCAGCCAACTCTTGCCGCGCCTGCAGACGTTCGACCCGGGGCTGATGGCAACGCTGCTAGGCATGATCCTGCTGTGCTGGATCATCAACGCCGTGCGCCTGCGCTTGCTGCTCGGCCAGCAGGGCGCGCAACTGGGCAGAGTACGCAGCCTGGGTGTGGTGATGGCGACCGAATTCGCCATCTGCACTACGCCCGGCGGTAGCGGAGGCCCTTTGACCCTGATGACACTGCTGGCCCGCGAACGCATTGGCCCCGCCCGCAGTGGCGCAGTGTTCGCCATGGATCAGTTGAACGACCTGCTGTTCTTCTTCTGCGCCATGCTGGCCATCGCCGGCTACGCCCTGTTCCACAGCTTGGGCCGCAGCCAGGAAAGCATGTTGCTGGGCAGTGCTGCCTTGCTGTGTGGCGTGCTGGCGGCAATCGTCGTGCTGCTGCGCTGCCGTCGTGGCGTGATGCGCTGGAACGGCCGTCTGCTGCAACGCCTGGGTTTGTCGAAAAGCCGTCGTCGGCGCTGGGCACGCAGGCTGCTGCGCTTCATCCGGGCACTGGCCGAAACCTGGCGCCTGCCCAAGCGCACGCTGGCGCTGGTATTCGCCCTCACCTGCGCGCACTGGAGCTTGCGCTACAGCGTGCTGTATCTGGTATTGAGGGGGCTGGGGGTGGAGCTGTCGTGGATACCGAGCTTCCTGGTGCAGATGCTCTCGCTCAGTGCCGGCCAATTCAGCCTGCTGCCGGGCGGTGCAGGGGCCGCCGAGCTGACCTCGGCGACCCTGCTGTCGCCACTGGTGGGCAGCTCGACAGCGGCGGCGGCGATCCTGATCTGGCGCGCAGTCACTTATTACTTCTATCTGCTCGCCGGGGGGCCGGTGTTCGTCTGCCTGCTGGCGCGCCCGTTGCTGGAGCGCTGGCGGCGTCAGGCGGGTTGAGTTGCTCCCAGAGCTCGGCGGCACCTTCGAACTCGGTACCGTCTTCGTCGCTCAACGCCTCGGGATCGTAGCGCGCCAGGCAGCCTTCACCGAGTGTCGGCGGAGGCTGGGCGCCAGCCTTGTCACGCGGATCGGCCATCTGGGCGGGCTCCGGTCAGTCGAAGACCACGGTCTTGTTGCCGTGAACCAGCACGCGGTCTTCCAGGTGGTAGCGCAAACCGCGCGCCAGCACCATTTTCTCCACATCACGACCGAAGCGAACCATATCCTCGATGCTGTCGGCATGGTTCACACGCACCACGTCCTGCTCGATGATGGGACCTGCGTCCAGCTCTTCGGTGACATAGTGGCAAGTGGCACCGATCAGCTTCACACCGCGCAGTGCAGCCTGGTGGTAGGGCTTGGCGCCGACGAACGATGGCAGGAAGCTGTGGTGGATGTTGATCACACGCCCCGCGTAGTCCTGGCACAACTGTGGCGGCAGGATCTGCATGTAGCGCGCCAGCACCACCACATCAGCACCATGCTCGGCAACCAGGCGCGAAACTTCGGCGAAGGCCGCGGCCTTGTCCTTGGGATCGACCGGCACGTGGAAAAACGGAATACCGTGCCACTCGACCATGCTGCGCAGGTCGTTGTGGTTGGAGATCACGCACGGGATATCGCAGTCCAGCTCATCGGTGTGCCAGCGGTGCAGCAGGTCGGCCAGGCAGTGCGACTCGCGACTGGCCATCAGCACCACGCGCTTCTTCTGCGCCGAATCGGTGATATTCCAGCTCATCGAGAACTCTTCGGCGATCGGCGCAAAGGCCTCGCGGAAGGCCTCGATACCGAATGGCAGCGATTCGGCGCGGATTTCATGGCGCATGAAGAACCACCCGCTCTGCTCGTCGGAATGGTGGCTGGCTTCGTTGATCCAGCCGTTGTACAAGGCCAGGAAGTTACTGACTTTTGCCACGATGCCGACACGGTCGGGGCAGGCAATCGTCAGACGATAGGTGCGCATGGATCAGACTCCGGAAAACTTCGCAAAGGCGCACATTCTAGCCATCTGCCGTGAAAAAGGCAGTAACCATTGGCCTGTGTGGCGGCTCAATGCCGACCAGGCCCCTCCGCGGGCTGGCGCATGAGGTGAGAAGATACGCATAACGCAATATGTAAATTTTTCTTTACCGACGCATTCTTATTGTTGCGTCACAATGATTCGACATTTGACACCCTTATTAATTGTTTACTTGCGGGTATCGCCTGTCTATTATTGGCCCACTGTCTCTCTGTACATTCACCAAGGAACACTCCATGTCCCTGATCAACGAATACCGCGCCACCGAAGAAGCTATCAAGGAACTTCAAGCTCGCCTCGCCAACCTGTCGCAAGATGACAAGCTGAAGAAAGAGCTGGAATTCGAAGGCAAACTGCGCGCACTGATGGGCGAATACTCCAAGTCGCTGCGTGACGTGATTGCCCTGCTCGACCCGGAATCCAAACTGAGCAAGGCCCCGCGTGGCGCTGCCAAGACCACCAGCACCAAACGTGCTCGCAAGGTCAAGCAATACAAAAACCCGCACAACGGTGAAGTGATTGAAACCAAAGGCGGCAACCACAAGACCCTGAAAGAATGGAAAGCCAAGTGGGGTGGTGACGTGGTTGAAAGCTGGGCAACCCTGCTGGACTGATCCAGACAATTGCGTATGGCTTCAACAAAAACGCCGGCTCATCGCCGGCGTTTTTATTTATTCTGCCAACCCATAATGCATTCGCAGTTTCCCGGCATGCGCCAGCCAGGCCTCCAGCACCTGCCGCCCGGCATCGTCCGCATTGGCCAGACTCGCCTGCGCCGCCTGCTCGAAATCGCCCAGGGTGTTGGGCGCGCCCAGCTGCGGATCGCTAAGGCGCTGCTGGCAAAAGCGATGCCAGCGTTGTTGCTCCTGTTCGTTCAGCGTGTCGATAAAGTTGCGCGCTCGATAACGGAACAATAGCTCGGGCATGCGCGCATCATCGAACATCCAGTGCCCCTGCCCCAACTGTCGCGGCTCGCTCAAACGAACTTGCTCGCACAGGCGACGATCACGATCCCCGAGAAATCCCTCGTACAACTGTTGCTCAGGATCTTCGCTGGGTGAGAATTCATCAGCGCTGTAGACGTTCTCCAGCTTGTCCCGCCACGCGTCATGCTGCTGCATCAATTGTTCGGCGCGAGACTGAACAAGCGACATATCAAGACCCAGTCGCTGTTGATCGACCGGGCGCAATACGTTCAATGGCGCCACCACCGGGCACTTGTTGATGTGCACCAACTTCAGCGGAACCGGCAATTCGCCGTCAGCCAACTCCTCGCGCCGCGTGTACAAACGCGAACGCAATACCTCGGCACTTTCCCTTATTAAAGGCAAGGTTTCCATGTGCAGGTCGCACACAATCAGTGCATTGCGATTACGCGGGTGCCAGGCCAAGGGTAATACCACCCCCAGGTAACTACGTTCGCTGGAGAAGCGCCCGGAAATATGCACCAGCGGCTGGAGCAGGCGAATCTGCTCCATGACTTTGTGCTTGCTACGCAACTGGAACAACCAGTCATAAAGTTTGGGCTGGCGTTGGCGAATCAGACGAGCCAACGCGATGGTGGCCCGGACATCGGACAGGGCCTCGTGGGCATGACCGTGGTCGATGCCGTTGGCCTTGCTCAGCAACTCCAGGCGCAGGCTGGTGCGTCCGTCCTGCTGCGGCCAGACGATGCCCTCCGGGCGCAGGGCATAGGCGGTACGCACTACATCGATCAAGTCCCAGCGGCTGTTGCCACCCTGCCACTCACGGGCGTAGGGGTCGAAGAAGTTGCGGTAGAGGCTGTAGCGAGTGACTTCATCATCGAAGCGCAAGGTGTTGTAGCCTGCGCCACAGGTGCCGGGGCGCGACAACTGTTCATGCACCCTGGTCATGAACTCCGCTTCCCCCAGGCCTTTGGCGATCAGTTGTTCAGGGGTGATACCGGTGACCAGGCAGGCGGCGGGGTGCGGCAGGATGTCGTCGGAGGGGCGGCAATACAGGTTGACCGGTTCGTCGATCTCGTTGAGCTCGAAATCGGTGCGTACGCCTGCAACCTGCAGCGGCCGGTCGCAGCGCGGATTGATACCGGTGGTTTCGTAGTCGTGCCAGAAGATGCTGGAGCTCACGGTGTCGTCCTGTACAAAGTTCGCGGACGAGTCTACCGGAGGAACGCCTTCAGGCCGACTCGTTCATCGGCCTGAAACTGAAGAAGTCGCGCAGTGAGCGCACGAACTCCTCGTACTCGCGCGGCGCCTGTAACAGCATGAAGCCGGCATCGTAATGCCCCGGGGTCTGGTCCTCGCGGCTCCACAGGCAACTGGCTGTGAGATTGATGAACTGATGGCCACCGCCTGCAAGCGGCACACGCAACTGCAGCTCGAAATCCGGGCCGACCATGATCGGGAGCTGGCTGATCACCATGACCCCATCCTCGGAGGCATTCCCCAGGTAGCCAATCTCCTGATCGGTCAACCGGTTGAAGACCTTGAGCACGTAAGGCAGTTGATGACGATCGATCTGACGTTCGATGAACATGATTCTCCGTACCCTATGCCAGGAAGACCAGGTACTGGCGGTGAGCGTTACACCTACTTTACAGCCTAGCTTAGCCTGAGCGGCGGCCCGGATGAAATCATTGTCACCTTGGTATTAACGCAAAGGGGTAGTCGGCGCAGGGCGGGTCACCGCAGGCTCACCACGCAGATGGCCAAGCTGCTCCAGGGTCTGCAGGCGCGCTTGGGCACGGTAGGCATACTCGTTCTGCGGGTAGCGCTGAATCAGGAACTGGTAGGTCTGGGCTGCATCGACATAGAGTTTCTGCCGCTCCAGGCACTGGCCACGCAGCATCGCCACTTCCGGATGGATGAACGGGCGGGCACGGCTGGTGCGATCGACCTGCGACAGCTCCAGCATCACGCGCTGGCAATCGCCACGGTCGTAGGCACGGTAGGCGTTGTTCAGGTGATGGTCCATGGACCAACGGGTGCAGCCGACGACACTGGCCGCCATGGTTAACACGATCAGGGCTCGCATGGGAATTCTCCTTTGATGGGCAGTATATCGGCCTTCGCCCCGATTTCTTCAGCGCGCCGATGCACGCTTCATCCCACAGACGCCCGGCGGCAAGCGTCTACCTGTAACCTGCTGCTTGTAGGGTGCTGCCGACGGTGCAACCGCCCTCTCGCCAACCTGCAAGGTAGTGCAACGGAACAATGACTACAGCTCAATTGAGGAGTAGCCTTTCGCTGCGCTTCACTATAGGAGTCTGTGCATGACCATCCGCCGTACCAAAATCGTCGCCACCCTGGGCCCCGCCAGCAACTCGCCGGAAGTGATCGAACAACTGATCCTCGCCGGCCTGGACGTGGCACGTCTGAACTTTTCCCACGGCACTCCGGACGAGCACAAGGCCCGCGCTCGCCTGATCCGCGACATCGCCGCCAAGAACGGCCGCCACGTCGCACTGCTGGGCGACCTGCAAGGTCCGAAGATCCGTATCGCCAAGTTCAGCAACAAGCGCATCGAACTGAAGATCGGTGACAAGTTCACCTTCTCCACCGCCCACCCGCTCACCGAAGGCAACCAGGATATCGTCGGCATCGACTACCCCGACCTTGTCAAGGACTGCGGTGTAGGTGACGAGCTGCTGCTCGACGACGGTCGCGTGGTCATGCGCGTCGAAACCGCTACTGCCGACGCGCTGCATTGCGTGGTGATCGTCGGTGGCCCACTGTCCGACCACAAGGGCATCAACCGCAAGGGTGGCGGCCTGACTGCACCGGCCCTGACCGAAAAAGACAAGGCCGACATCAAACTGGCCGCGGAAATGGACCTGGACTACCTGGCCGTCTCCTTCCCGCGTGACGCCAAGGACATGGAATACGCACGCAAGCTGCGTGACGAAGCCGGCGGCAGCGCCTGGCTGGTGGCCAAGATCGAGCGTGCCGAAGCCGTTGCCGACGACGAAACCCTCGACGGCCTGATCGCTGCTTCCGACGCGGTGATGGTTGCCCGTGGCGACCTCGGCGTGGAAATCGGCGACGCCGAGCTGATCGGCATCCAGAAGAAGATCATCCAGCACGCGCGCCGCAACAACAAAGCGGTGATCGTAGCGACCCAGATGATGGAGTCGATGATCCAGAACCCGATGCCGACCCGCGCCGAAGTATCCGACGTGGCCAACGCCGTGCTGGACAACACCGATGCGGTGATGCTGTCGGCCGAAAGCGCCGCCGGCTCGTACCCGATCGAAGCGGTGCAGGCCATGGCGCGCATCTGCCTGGGCGCCGAGAAGCACCCGACCAACCAGAAGTCCAGCCACCGCCTGCACACCACCTTCGAGCGCTGCGACGAGAGCATTGCCCTGGCGGCGATGTACACCGCCAACCACTTCCCTGGCGTGAAGGCGATCATCGCCCTGACCGAAAGCGGCTATACCCCGCTGATCATGTCGCGCCTGCGCTCGCATGTGCCGGTCTTCGCCATGTCGCCGCACCGCGCGACCCAGGCCCGCGTTTCGATGTTCCGCGGCGTCTACCCGATCGCCTTCGATCCGGCTTCGCTGCCGGCCGACAAGGTCAGCCAGGCGGCTGTCGACGAGCTGCTCAAGCGTGGGCTGGTCGAACAGGGTGACTGGGTGATCCTGACCAAGGGCGACAGCTACCACACCATCGGTGGCACCAACGGCATGAAGATCCTGCACGTCGGTGATCCGCTGGTTGGTTGATGCCCAGGCCGTGGCAACGGCCTGAGGCGCCCCACAAAAAAAGACCGCTCTTCTGAGCGGTCTTTTTTTGGTAGCCCGCGATAGGCCGCGGTGCTGCAAGACCGTCAGGCATGCTCGACGAACACGTCAGCCAATACCTGATTTCTCGGCACACCGGCGATGAACAGTCTGCGCGCGAAGCGCTCGACACTTGCGGGCGATCCACAGAGCAAAGCGATGGTCTGGCGAGAGGTCGGACGCAAGCTGGCAAGCGCCTCCTCGAGATGTTCCTGCAGCACGCATTCGGCATCGATGCCATGCATCTGGTGCAGCGCGGGTTGCAGGTAATGCCCGGCAGCGTCGCGTGCCACATGCATCACCTTGATTTCTGCCCGATGGCCTTGACGCAAAGCCTCTCGCACAACGCCCCACAGCGGGGCAAGGCCGGTACCTGCCGCCAGCAACCACAGCGGCCGCTCCTGCCAGTCGGGGTCGTAGTGCAGCGCGCCCCCTCTGAGCTCCCCCAGAACCATCTGGTCGCCAATTTTCAAGCCCCGCGCCTGGTCGCAGAAGGCGCCTGGACGTCGGCAGTCGATATGAAATTCGAGAAATTCATCCTCGCCCGGCAGGCTTGCCAGCGAATAAGGTCGCGCCACCGACCCCAGCCATAGCACCAGATGCTGGCCGGCCCGATAGCGCAAGCCACGCTCGGGTCGCAGCCGCAGACGCAACACATCGCCCAGCCAATCGACCTCAATCACCTTCGCAGGCAGGCCGTCGGTCAAGGGATCGAAAACGGCAACCCGCATATCGCCGGCCACCCGGCATTGGCATGCCAATCGCCAGCCCTGCTCACGCTTGTCGTCCGGCAAGGCTTCGGGCCGGGCGTCCTGCGGCTCGCCATCGACGCAACGCACCAGGCAGGCGTGGCAACTGCCGGCCCGGCAACTGTAGGGCACGTTCAGGCCGGCGCCATTGAGGGCGTCGAGCAGGTTGCTGCCGGTTGGAACGCTGATGCAGCGCTCGCCCACACGAAGATCGGGCATGTACGAAGGGTCTCCTGAAGTCTGTTGCCATTGTACAGAGCGCCAGCAAGAACGATGCCTGGCAGCGGCCGACCATGGTCCAGACCACTCGCAGGTGTTTCCCACTGGCAGCCGCGCTATACTGCCGCGCCCTTTTTGTGCCGGCCTGACCTGCCGGTGCGCCTTGCAAGGCCTTTCGACGCGCTGGTCGGCTGTGTCGATGCCTTTACGAATGTTCCCGTCTTTAAGAGGAGCGCGCTGCATGACCGTGATCAAGCAAGACGACCTGATTCAGAGCGTTGCCGACGCCCTGCAATTCATCTCGTACTACCACCCCGTCGATTTCATCCAGGCGATGCACGAAGCCTATCTGCGTGAAGAATCGCCCGCTGCCCGCGACTCCATCGCCCAGATCCTGATCAACTCGCGCATGTGCGCCACCGGCCACCGCCCGATCTGCCAGGACACCGGTATCGTCACCGTGTTCGTGCGCGTTGGCATGGACGTGCGCTGGGACGGCGCGACCATGAGCCTGGACGACATGATCAACGAGGGCGTGCGCCGCGCCTACAATCTGCCGGAAAACGTCCTGCGCGCCTCCATCCTGGCCGACCCGGCCGGTGCCCGCAAGAACACCAAGGACAACACCCCGGCGGTGATCCACTACTCCATCGTGCCCGGCGACAAGGTCGAAGTCGACGTCGCAGCCAAGGGCGGCGGTTCGGAGAACAAGTCGAAGATGGCCATGCTCAACCCGTCCGACTCGATCGTCGACTGGGTGCTCAAGACCGTCCCGACCATGGGCGCTGGCTGGTGCCCGCCTGGCATGCTGGGCATCGGCATCGGCGGTACAGCAGAGAAAGCCGCAGTCATGGCCAAGGAAGTGCTCATGGAGTCGATCGACATCCATGAACTGAAAGCCCGTGGCCCGCAGAACCGCATCGAAGAGATCCGCCTGGAGCTGTTCGAGAAGGTCAACCAGCTGGGCATCGGCGCCCAGGGCCTGGGCGGCCTGACCACCGTGCTCGACGTCAAGATCATGGACTACCCGACCCACGCCGCTTCGCTGCCGGTGTGCATGATCCCCAACTGCGCCGCCACCCGCCACGCCCACTTCGTGCTCGACGGCTCCGGCCCGGCAGAGCTGGAAGCGCCGTCGCTGGATGCCTACCCGGAAATCGTCTGGGAAGCCGGCCCGAGCGCACGTCGTGTCAACCTCGACGAGATCACCCCGGAAGAAGTCGCCAGCTGGAAACCGGGCGAGACCATCCTGCTCAACGGCAAGATGCTCACCGGCCGCGACGCTGCGCACAAGCGCATGGTCGAGATGCTCAACCGTGGCGAAGAGCTGCCGGTGGATCTGAAAGGCCGCTTCATCTACTACGTCGGCCCGGTCGATCCGGTCGGTGACGAAGTGGTCGGCCCTGCAGGCCCGACCACTGCCACGCGCATGGACAAGTTCACCCGGCAGATCCTCGAGCAGACTGGCCTGCTGGGCATGATCGGCAAGTCCGAGCGCGGCCCGACCGCCATCGAGGCGATCAAGGACAACAAGGCCGTGTACCTGATGGCCGTTGGCGGCGCCGCCTACCTGGTGGCCCAGGCGATTCGCAAGTCCAAGGTCCTGGCGTTCGCCGAACTGGGCATGGAAGCGATCTACGAGTTCGACGTCAAGGACATGCCGGTCACCGTCGCGGTGGACAGCAATGGCGAGTCGGTGCACATCACCGGCCCTGCGCTGTGGCAGAACAAGATTGCCCAGAGCCTGGCTGTTGAAGTGAAGTAAGACTGCTTTAATCCCAGGCTGAAACAGCAGCGCCCCGTTCGCGGGCAAGCCCGCTCCTACAAGGAACGGGCTTGCCCGCGAACGGGGCGCTGCCGTTTCAGCACAGGATCACAGCAACAGATCCTTGAGCCAGAACGACAGCGTCTTGTCTGACTCATCCGCTTCATCAAGATCGCGCCAGGCATACGACGCACGCATGGACGGCTGATGCAGAAAGCCACGATTACGCCAGAAACCATGTAGCGGCTTATAGTCGTCGGGTCGTCGCGGATGGCCATTGGGCCGTTCGACGGCGCTGAACGCACAGTAATGAAAGCCGCCCAACTTGTGCGCATAGGACTCACGCTCGATGAAAAAACGCACACCCAATCCCCGCCCGCGATAAGCCGGCAGCAACACCGACTTGCCGAAATAATAGACTGTACGCGGATCGCGCCCCTGCTCGAGAAACGGCTGGCGCAACGCCTCGCTCTTGTCACTCAGCGGCAGACCGGTCGAGGCACCGACCACCCGCCCCTCGTCCACTGCCAGGATCGCCAGGCTGCACTCGCAGTCGATGTAGCGGCGAAGCGCATCGGCCTCGCACTCCGGCGTACCCTCGTATAGGTAGGGAAACTCGCGTAGCAATGTCAGGCGCAGGCGAGCGATGTCATCGATGTAAGGCGCGATGGCAGCGCCGTGGAGCAGGCGGATTTCCATGCGGGGCGATCGCTCTGTCGATGTGGGTGACGCGCCCGGCCAAGCCGGGCCTGAGGGGAAACCCTAACATCGGCTGCGCCATGCGCCCTTTCCCCTGCGCGACGGGTATTTCTCCAGAACCGCTCGAATCAGCCGATACGCGTGCCCAGCACCTTGAGAAAAGCCGCCAGCCACGCCGGATGCGCCGGCCATGCCGGTGCCGTCACCAGATTGCCATCCACATGCGCCTGATCGATGGCGATATCCACGAACCGTCCTCCGGCCAACCGCACCTCCGGTGCGCACGCAGGATAAGCGCTGCACTCACGCCCTTCGAGCACCCCGGCCGCCGCCAGCAACTGTGCGCCATGGCACACCGCCGCGATCGGCTTGCCCGCCTGGTCGAATTCCTTGACCAGTTTCAGCACCCGTTCGTCCAGGCGCAGGTACTCCGGCGCCCGCCCACCGGGGATCAGCAGCGCGTCATACCCTTCGGCACGCACCTGGACGAAATCGAAGTTGAGGGCGAAGTTGTGCCCAGGTTTCTCGCTGTAGGTCTGGTCGCCCTCGAAGTCGTGGATGGCCGTGCGCACGGTCTGCCCGGCGATCTTCTCGGGGCATACCGCGTGCACTGTGTGGCCGACCATCTGCAAAGCCTGGAACGGCACCATCACCTCGTAGTCCTCGACGTAATCGCCCACCAGCATGAGAATCTTCTTCGCCGTCATCGCATTCACTCCTTCGTTTGCAGGGAACAATCACTGCACGATAGTCCGCTTTGTCCATGACCGATATACGGCGCAGGTCTCAGTTGCGGCGATCCAGCAGATTGACTACCAGACGATCCAGCCAGCCCCAGATCCGCTGCTGCACCCGCCGCCACAGCGGTCGGGCCTTCCAGTGATCCAGATCGACCTCCTCGCTCACGGCGAAATCCCGCGTGAAGCTGGCCAGCACCGCTGCGGTCAGCGGCGGGTCGAGGGCCTCGACGTTGGCTTCGAGGTTGAAGCGCAGGTTCCAGTGGTCGAAGTTGCACGAGCCGATGCTGACCCAGTCGTCGACCACGGCCATCTTCAGGTGCAGGAAGCATGGCTGGTATTCGAAGATCCGCACCCCGGCGCGCAGCAAGCGAGGGTAGTAACGATGGCCGGCATAGCGCACCGAAGGGTGGTCGGTACGTGGCCCCGTGAGCAGCAAGCGTACGTCGATGCCCTTTTGCGCCGCCCGGCGCAGCGAGCGGCGCACGCTCCAGGTTGGCAGAAAATACGGCGTCGCCAGCCAGATGCGACGCTGTCCACTGTTCAGCGCACGGACCAGCGAGTGCAGGATGTCGCGGTGCTGGCGCGCGTCGGCATAGGCCACGCGGCCCAGGCCCTGCCCCTGCGCTGGCATCTTCGGCAGGCGCGACAGGCCGAAGTTCTCGGGCGGGCGCCAGGCGGTACGACGGTGGTTGGCGTGCCACTGGCGGTCGAACAGCACCTGCCAGTCACTCACCACCGGCCCCTCCATGCGCACCATCACTTCATGCCACTCGCTCGCCTCCTGACCCGGTGTCCAGAATTCGTCGGTCACCCCGGTACCACCCACCACCGCCCAGTGCTCATCCACCAGCAGCAGCTTGCGGTGATCGCGGTACAGGTTGCGCAGGCCCCGGCGCCAGCGCAGGCGGTTGTACAGCCGCAGCTCGACACCGGCGGCCTGCAAGCGTTGGCGCAGTGCCGAAGGGAAGGCCAGGGCGCCGTAGTCGTCGAACAGGCAACGCACGCGCACGCCGCGCAACGCGGCCGACTCCAGGGCCTCGACCACCGCATCGGCACAGGCCCCCGCCTCCACCAGGTACAGTTCCAGATCGACCTGGCGCTCGGCGCGCACGATCGCCGTGAGCATGCGCGGAAAGAATTCCGGGCCGTCGATCAGCAGTTCGAACTGGTTGCCATCCCGCCAGGGGAAGACTGGCCCTGGCATGTCAACGTGCGGTGAAGATCAGCACCGCATTCACCGGCACCGACGGGTTGATGGACTTGAGCTTGGCGAACTTGCGCAGGCTTTCCAGCCCTGGCAGCAAGCCGTAATCCTCGGCCCGCAACAGTAGCGGCTCGAGGGTCACCACCTGGAAGCGCCGCTCATCGAGGCGGGTGGCCAGCAGCAGCGCGTTGTAGTTGTGGGACTGGCCGTGCAGGGTCACGGTCAGTGGCAGGCGCAACTCCAGCTGGGCACCGTTGGCCAGGTCGTTGATCGGCCGCAGGTCGAGCTGGGCCTTGACCGTCGCTTCGGGGAAGCGCTCGACTTCGAACAGGCCGTCACGCATGCGCTCGTCACGCAGCGGAATACCGCTACTCACCGAATCCATCTCGATGCTCAAGCCAGCCACACCCTTGCGGTCGATGGTGCCGTGCAACACCAGGAAGCGGTGCACCTCGGCAGTATCGCCGTTCTTGCCGGTGATGAACGACAGGCGCGAGGACTCGCCGTCCAGGTGCCAGTTGGCATGGGCGGGCAGACACAGGGCCAGTAACAGGGCGGGTAGCAGGCGGAGCAAAGTGGACATGTGAAACCTCGTGAAGCAAGGCCAGCCACCTTACCCTGCGGGCCTTCACGGCAGCAAGCGACAACCCTCGCGAGGCCCCTGCCAGGCAGCCTGGCTAAGCCGTCCCAGGCCTTCGGCGCGCACGCTGCGTGCGCGGCTGTCCTCTTCCAGGCGCCCCAACGGCAGGTACTGCTTCACATAAGCCCGGCAATAGGCCTCGTCAAACCCCATGACGAAGCGGCACGAGCAGTACTCCTTTGCCGAATACGCCGGGAGAATGCTCGGAAAATCCGACAGGGCCTGACGTTCGCTCCATCCCCAGGCCAGCAGGACCAGCAGCAGCACCAGCAAGACCCGCTTCATGCGCCCTCCTTCGCCAGCACGGCCAGCACGCGCTTGAGCAGTTCGTTGTGGCTGTAGCTGCCGTCGCGGTCGTCGCCGTAGCGTACGATCACCAGCTTCTGCGTGGGCAGCACGTACAGCGCCTGGCCCCAGTGACCGAGGGCGGCGAAGGTGTCGGTAGGTGCGTCCGGCCAGGGCGTCGGGTTGCCCGGCAGTGGCTGGTTCAGCCACCAGTGCCCACCGGGGTTGGCATCGCTCGGCACCGGCTCGGCATGGGTGAACAGGGTGCGGTTGAAGGCCACCCAGTCGGCAGGGAGCAGTTGCCGCTCACGCCAACGCCCGTCGCGCTGCATCAGCAGGCCGATGCGCGCAAGATCGCGAGCACTGAGGTAGAGGTAGGAGGAGCCGACATAGGTACCCGCAGCGTCGCGCTCCCACACCGCATGCGTGATGCCAAGCGGGGTGAACAGCGCCTGCCAGGGATAGTCGGCGTATTGATCCGGCGCGAGCATGCCGCGCAAGGCCGCCGCCAGCAGGTTGCTGTCGCCGCTGGAATAGGCGAAATGCTCACCCGGTTTCTCGGCTTGCGCCATGCCTGCGGTGTAGGCCGCCATGTCGTTGCGTCCGCGGGTATAGAGCATCGCTACTACCGAGGATTTCAGCGGCGCATATTCATAATCTTCCTGCCAGGCCAGGCCGCTGGCCCAGTGCAGCAGGTCGACCAGGCGCAGTTGCGGATGGTCACGCAGGGCGGGGTAATAGCGGGCGGCCGGATCATCGAGCTGGAAACGCCCTTCGCCGCGGGCAACACCCAACAGCGTGGCCAGCACGCTCTTGCTGATCGACCAGGTCAGGTGCGGGGTATCGGCACTTGTGGGGGCGGCGTAGCGCTCGTACAGGATGCGACCGTCACGAATGATCAACAGCGCATCGCTGCGCACACCGCTGCGAACGGCATCGTCGCGCAGCGGGAAGGCATAGGCGTCGACAGCCTGCCAGTCGTACTGCGTCGGATCCTGCTGCCAGTGGCTGCCCGACCACTCCTCGGCGAACACCGGCAGGGCGATCAGCCCGACAATACCCAGCACCACCTTCAGTCTGCCCATCGATACCTCACGCGCGGTCAATCGGCGGAGCATGCCTGGGCTTCATGACAATCCTGCAGCAGCCCAGGCCTTGGCCAGGCGCCTTTCCCGGGTCGCAGCCGCCAGCGCCAGCAGCCCCTGGTCGCGTTGCCAGAGCTGCATCCAGTGTTCGGGTCCTTCGACCAGGGCCTTGTCGATATCGACCCGCAGTGCCTGGAACTGGGCGAACAGACCGGCCAGCAACAGATGACACCCCACGCTGTCGGCGCACTGCCGACTGGCCTCGGCACAGGCGGCGAGCAAGCCGATCAGGCGCAGGCGCAACACCTGCGGCCAGGCGCACTCCTGGGCAACGCCATGCAGCCATCCGAGCAGTGCAGTGAGTACGTAGAGATCTTCCAGAGAGCGGAACGGTTTGACATAGGCATCCCAGCCATCACCGGCCAGCAGTTCGCAGGCCGCGCGCTTCAGTTCGACACGGGCATGGCCGACCTCGGGCATCAATGGCAGGGTCGGCAACGCTTCGAGGGTCACGCCGGGCTCACCGGGGTAGACCACCGCCAGGCTCAGCCGCGCGCCCTCGCCCTGCGCTTCGCTGCGGGCCGCCACCAACAGCCATTCGGCGTCGAGGCCTGCGGTGACGAAATCCTTGCGACCACTCAGCCGCAAGCCGTCGAGGCGGGTGTGCATGTCCGCCGGACGCACACTGCGCCGCTCGGTGGCGCACAAGGCCCCCAATCCAGCAGGCGCGCTGGGCCAGAGCACACGCAAGGCTGCCTGGTAACCGACCAGAAAGGCCAATCCCGGCGTATCCATCGCGCGCCCACCCAGCGCCGCCAGCTCGAACGGCGTGACAGCGCCCAGGCGCTCCAGCGTGGCCGCGTAGGTCTCGCCCAGGGTGGCCGCCAGCGCCTGGCGCAGCGGGTCGTTGAGTCGTTGCAACCAGGTCATCGAATGCTCCTCGTGGGGGGTGTCACGCAAGCATCACCAAAGATTCACGGAGGTGACACCGCGCCTACCTAGGCTGACTTTGCACAACAAAGCCGACCGGCCGCAACCCTATTTGGCTGGCTTATGGAGACTCGCAATGACTCGGATCGCTCGCTCTGGCGACAACAGCACTGAACGCCGTCTGCAAGCCGAACGCCTGGTCGGCGCTGCGGCCCTGCAGGAAGCACAGGCCCTGCGCTTCAAGGTGTTCAGCGCCGAATTCAAGGCCAAGCTCAAGGGCGCCGAACTGGGCCTGGACATGGATGACTACGATATCCACTGCCGCCACATCGGTGTGCGCGACCTGGCCACCGGCCAGTTGGTCGCCACCACCCGCCTGCTCGACCACCAGGCCGCCAGCAGCCTGGGCCGCTTCTACAGTGAAGAAGAATTCAGCCTGCATGGCCTGCTGCAACTGCAAGGTCCGATCCTGGAGCTGGGCCGCACCTGCGTCGACCCCGACTACCGCAACGGCGGCACCATCGCCGTGCTTTGGGGCGAGCTTGCCGAAGTGCTCAACGAAGGTCGCTACAGCTACCTGATGGGCTGCGCCAGCATCCCCATGCAGGACGGTGGCATCCAGGCCCACGCAATCATGCAGCGCCTGCGCGAACGCTACCTGTGCAACGAGCACCTGCGCGCCGAGCCGAAAAAGCCGCTCCCCAGCCTGGCCCTGCCGAACAACGTGATCACCGAGATGCCACCGCTGCTCAAGGCGTACATGCGCCTGGGCGCGAAGATCTGTGGCGAGCCTTGCTGGGACGAAGACTTCCAGGTCGCCGACGTGTTCATCCTGCTCAAGCGCGATGACCTCTGCCCGCGCTACGCCCGCCACTTCAAGGCGGCAGTCTGATGCCGGGCCTGCGGGCCTGTGCCCGCCTCCTGCGTCTGGTGCTGGTGCTGTTGCTGGGAATGGCCATGGCCAGCGTCATCGCCCTGGGCGAACGCCTGGGCGTGCACGCCTCCCTTGAGCGACGGCAACGTTGGACCTGCCTGTTCATGAAACGCCTGATCGGCGCCCTGCCCTTCGAGGTGCGGGTCGTCGGTGAACTGCCGCAGCGCTCGATGCTGTGGGTCAGCAACCACGTGTCTTGGACCGACATCCCGATACTGGGCATGCTCACGCCGCTGTCGTTCCTGTCCAAGGCCGAGGTACGCCAATGGCCGCTGGCCGGCTGGCTGGCGGAGAAGGCCGGCACCTTGTTCATTCGACGTGGCGGCGGTGATGCCCAGCGTCTGCGCGAACAGATCAGCGAGCAACTGGGCCAGGCCCGACCGCTGCTGATCTTCCCTGAAGGCACCACCACCGATGGCCGCGCCCTGCGCACCTTCCACGGACGCCTGCTGGCCGGCGCCATCGACCAGGGCACGCCCGTGCAGCCAGTGGCGATCCAATACCTGCGCAACGGTGAACCGGACCCGATCGCGCCGTTCATTGGCGATGATGACCTGGTTTCGCACTTGATGCGCCTGTTTGGCCGGGAGCGGGGGGAGGTGGTGATTCACCTGCTGGCGCCGGTGGAGAGTCAGGGCAAGGAACGTGCGGCGCTGGCGTTCATGGCGCAGCAGGCGATTCAGGTGGCGTTGTTCGGGGTCGAGGACGTCGAGGTGGCGGTGCCGCGTCGGCAGGCCAGGGCGGCCTGATTGCTGGGGTGGGTCGACCGGCCCTATCGCGGGGCAAGCCCGCTCCCACAGGTACCCCACTGTATCCAAAAACAATGGGGTACCTGTGGGAGCGGGCTTGCCCCGCGATAGGGCCCTGACAGCCCTCAAACCCTCAACGCCCCGTAGCCGCAAACACCTGCAACTGCGGGTAGAACTCGCGAAAATCCGCCAGCAACGGCTCATACAGCCGCTCCAGCTCATCCATCACCCCAGCCATCCCTTCCGGCCGCGACAAGCGCCGGGCAATGCCATTGAAGACCTGCTCCAGCGTGGCGAAATCACCATAGGCTCCCAGCCAGTCATCCGCTGCCATGAACGGCGCAATGCGTGCCAAGCGCCCCGGCAACTGAGGCTCGGCCAACAGTACCCGGTAAAAGCTATCGGTAAACTGCGCCAGCGGCTGATCGGCGTAATCCGCCCAGTGCCGTGCCAGGCAGTGATCGAAGAACACGTCGAGCACAATCCCGGCAAACCGCCGACGCTCCCGCGGGAAACGCGCCAGCGCCGCCAGCACCAGCGGGTGGCTGTCGGTGTAGCGATCGATCTGTCGATGCAACCGGATTGCCGCCTCCAGCTCAGGCGCAAAGCGCCCTTCGAGCGGGCCTTTGACGAAATCGCCGTACAGGCTGCCGAGTAGTTGCTGCGGCGCGGGGCCGCCAAGGTGCAGGTGTGCGAGGTAGTTCATGGCGGCATTCTATCACCGTGGACACTTATATCGTTATAACGCGATATAGCGATTTCAGCTGAGCTCAGAACCTCTTCATATTTGTATATCGCAAAATACCGATTTATATTTCGCCCTATCGCGATATACCGCTACACACCACGAGCCCAACCATGCCTCTCGACCTCGACGAAATAATAAAAGCCCTGGCCCATCCGGTCCGCCGAGACATCCTCAACTGGCTGAAGAACCCAGCGGCGCAATTCCCCGACCAGCACCACAGCACCGAATTCGGCGTCTGTGCCGGGCAGATCGATCAACGCTGCGGCCTGTCGCAGTCGACCGTCTCCGCCCACCTGGCCACCTTGCAGCGCGCAGGTCTGATCAGCAGCCAGAAGGTCGGGCAGTGGCATTTCTTCAAGCGCAACGAGGAAACCATCCAGGCCTTCCTCGAGCAGATGAGCCAAGAGCTCTGACAAGGACCTTGCAATGCCCCTTTCACTGTTGATCCTGGCGCTGAGCGCCTTTGCCATCGGCACCACCGAGTTCGTCATCATGGGCCTGCTGCCCGATGTGGCGCGCGACCTGGGGGTGAGCATTCCCGGCGCCGGCTGGCTGGTGACCGGCTACGCCCTGGGCGTGGCGATCGGAGCGCCGTTCATGGCCCTGGCCACGGCCCGTCTGCCACGCAAGGCGGCATTGGTGGTGCTGATGGGCGTGTTCATCGTCGGCAATCTGCTGTGTGCAGTGGCCAGCGACTACAACCTGCTGATGTTCGCCCGCGTGGTCACCGCCCTGTGCCACGGTGCCTTCTTCGGTATCGGCTCGGTGGTCGCGGCCAGCCTGGTGCCGGCCAACCGCCGCGCCTCGGCCGTGGCCCTGATGTTCACCGGCCTGACCCTGGCCAACGTGCTCGGCGTGCCACTGGGCACCGCCCTGGGCCAGGTCGCCGGCTGGCGCTCGACCTTCTGGGCCGTGACCGGCATCGGCGTGATCGCATTGATCGGCCTGATCCGCTTCCTGCCCCTGCAACAGGATGCCGAAAAGGTCGACATGCGTGCTGAACTCGCCTCCCTCAAGGGTGCCCGGATCTGGTTGTCGCTGAGCATGACCGTACTGTTCTCGGCCTCGGTGTTCGCCCTGTTCACCTACGTCGCGCCACTGCTCGGTGATGTTACCGGCGTATCGCCACGCGGCGTGACCTGGACCCTGGTGCTGATCGGCCTGGGCCTGACGCTGGGTAACATCCTCGGAGGCAAGCTTGCAGATCGCCGCCTCGCCGCCACGCTGGTGGGCGTGTTCGCCACCATGGCGGTGGTCTCCACCCTGTTCAGCTGGACCAGCAACGCGCTGGTGCCCGCCGAAATCACCCTGTTCCTCTGGGCCACCGCTGCCTTCGCCGCCGTTCCGGCGCTGCAGGTCAACGTGGTCACCTACGGCAAGGATGCGCCGAACCTGGTCTCGACCCTGAATATTGGCGCTTTCAACCTGGGCAACGCCCTGGGCGCCTGGGTCGGCGGCAGCGTCATCGCCCATGGCCTGGGCCTGACCAGCGTACCGCTGGCTGCAGGTGCCCTGGCTGTCCTGGCGCTGATCGTCACCCTGATCACTTTCAACCAGCGCGGCGACAACGACGCCGAACTGGCCGCTGCATCCAACTGACCTACGCGAGGCTTGCGATATGACCACGCTTTTCGATCCGATCACCCTGGGCGACCTCGAGCTGCCCAACCGCATCATCATGGCCCCGCTGACCCGCTGCCGTGCCGACGAGGGCCGCGTGCCCAACGCACTGATGGCCGAGTACTACGTGCAGCGCGCCAGCGCCGGCCTGATCCTCAGCGAAGCCACTTCGGTCACGCCGATGGGCGTCGGCTATCCCGACACCCCCGGCATCTGGTCCAACGACCAGGTCCGTGGCTGGCTCAACGTGACCCAGGCCGTGCATGGCGCCGGCGGGCGCATCTTCCTGCAACTGTGGCACGTGGGGCGCATCTCCCACCCGTCGTACCTGAACGGTGAGCTACCGGTGGCCCCAAGCGCGATCCAGCCCAAAGGCCACGTCAGCCTGGTGCGTCCGCTGAGCGACTACCCGACTCCACGTGCGCTGGAAACCGAAGAAATCGCTGACATCGTCGAGGCTTACCGGACCGGTGCCGAGAACGCCAAGGCTGCTGGTTTCGACGGCGTGGAAATCCATGGCGCCAATGGTTACCTGCTCGATCAGTTCCTGCAGAGCAGCACCAACCAGCGCTCCGACCAATACGGCGGCTCGCTGGAAAACCGTGCCCGCCTGCTGCTGGAAGTGACCGACGCGGTGGTCGGTGTGTGGGGCGCCAAGCGCGTTGGCGTGCATCTCGCACCACGGGCCGATGCCCATGACATGGGCGACGCCGACCGCGCCGAGACCTTCACCTACGTTGCCCGTGAACTGGGCAAGCGCGGCATCGCCTTCATCTGCTCGCGGGAAAAAGAAGCCGACGACAGCATCGGCCCGCTGATCAAAGAGGCGTTCGGCGGCCCCTACATCGTCAACGAACGCTTCACCAAGGCCACCGCCAACGCAGCACTGGCCAGCGGCAAGGCCGATGCCGTCGCCTTCGGCATCCCGTTCATCGCCAACCCAGACCTGCCAGCACGCCTGGCAGCCGATGCGCCGCTGAACGAGCCGCACCCCGAGACGTTCTACGGCAAAGGGCCAGTGGGCTACATCGACTATCCGCGTTTGTAATGCGCGCCGCAGAGAATGAGCCTTGCCGGCTCGTTCTCTGCCGCCAGTCGACCCGACGCATTTGGCAGGCCCAGATAAGGATCCGGTCGGATCACGACCATTGACATTGACTGTCGCGGCGCAAGCCCGGCACGTACTACCTAATATTTTTGCCAGTTTCCAATCAGCCGTTCACACCGTTGAATAGGACGTCACGCAAACCCGCGCCCGCACCGGGAGTAGATGATGTCGACAACGCCGCACCTTCATGCACAAAACGCGCTACTGCCCCGCCCCACAGTGGACTATTCCGTAAGGGGGGAACTGGACCCCGAAAAAGTCCCCGCCGGTGGCACCTCGCTCCGGGTACCGGCAACGGCAGACACCCAGGTCGGGGACACGCTCCATGCGTTCTGGACTGGGCCGGAAAACGACGAGAACGACTCCCTCACCGACTACATTCCGATCAACCAGGCAAATGCGGGGCGCGAGATACCTTTTCCCGTCCCGAAAAGATTCGTCACTGCCAGCGAGGGAAAACAGGTCGGGGTGAAATACGAAATCGAACGAGAACGACAGCGCCTTCCCTCGGAAGAACTGGTCCTGAGGATCGGCAGTACACAGGTCCACTACCCCCGACCTAGCGTGGTACAGGCGCCTGGGGACAGGCTCGACCCCATGGTGGCACAGGACGGAGTCGAAGTATTGGTCACTTATCCCGACATGCGGACAGACCAGACCATCACGATGTACTGGCAAGGCACACCTGGCGCAGGGACCCCCGATCCACAGTCCAAACCAGGCAGTGGATCGGGAAGCCAGTCCTTCGATACTCTCGCCTCGGTGGTGGGCGCAAATGTCGGTAAAAGCGTGACGCTGTACTACAGCGTTGTCTCACCAGGCGCAGACCGAATCGAGTCAGCCCGGACGACACTGACGGTATCACCCTTCGCCGATACCGACCTCCCCTCCCCGGACGCGGACGAAAGTCGCAACGGAATACTCGACCTCAGTACCTTCGCCTCGGATGCCAACCTCATAGCCTCACCCTGGCCACTGATTGCCGTCGGACAACGCTGCTGGATGGAAGCAAAGGGCGAGAACAGCGATGGCTCAGAGTACGCCAAACCTGTTGCTATCGGCCTGTCCATCACACCATCACACCTCTCCGATGGACTGCGCTTGCCACTGGCGCGCAGGGACCTGGAGGGCTTGCGTGATAACAGCACCTTGACACTCTCGTTACGGGTCACCTTCGACGGAGCCAATGATCCCGCTTCGTCCCAGGCATTTCCCATCATGAATCTGCGGGTGGTGATCAAACCGGCAACGGCCCTGCCTGCCCTGGCCATCGTCCAGGCAGTCGGAGGCAAGCTCGCCCCCCTGCATGCTCTAGGCTCGGCAATCGCGAAGATCCGTTACCCCGGCATGCTCCCGAGCGACACACTGGTGCTCTATTACCAGGAGAGTCCAGGAACATACGTCCCCGTGGAAGGCTACGCATCAGGCAGCGCCACCCAGACTCAGTACATGACCGTTCCACATGCAGTGCTAGCATCGCATTTGGGGCGCTCACTGGTATTGAACTACCGGCTGATTCGCGCCGACCCCACTATTCCCGAGGCCAGCAGCCAGGATTTAACGCTGGAGGTACTGCCCTTTTCGCCAGAAATATTACGCGCTCCAATGCCAGAGCAGGCCACGGATGGGGTACTGGACCTCAAACGCTTCACAGCAGATGCGGCATTGGTGCTGGAGGATTGGTTCTTCATGGCTGCAGGGCAACGACTATGGCTTACTGTCAGCGGCACGCTGGCGACGGGAGGCCCTTTCAGTCGACAACTTGCCGAGGCGCACGTCATAACGGCCGAACAGGCGGGGCTGGCATTGGTCTACAAACTCGAGAGACGTGATCTGGCCTCACTCGAATCGGGCAGTGAACTGCGCTTCGAAACCTGGGTGAACTTCGAAGGCAACGATCGGAAGACACGCGCATTGGCCTTTCCGGTGTCGACAGTCACGGTCCGTCAGTAGTCCCTGAGGCAAGAACTCGAGCCCGCGCACCCAAGTCAGTGCGCGGGCTCGGGCGTTTTCAGAAGTTGTAACGCAGGCCAAGATTCACACCGTAGGGCTGCTCGATGTTTTCGCCGTTGCTGTACTGGAACTCGCCGTGCAATTGCAATACCTCGGACACCTGAGCCGCCAGGCCTACGGCAAACTCCCCACGGGTGCCGGAAAGATCGTTGCTGAAGCGGTTGTCATTGACCCTGACCTTGTTGCCCTTGATGAACTCATGAGCCGCAGCTGCTTTCACATAGGGCTGCAGGGTTGCGCCACCCTCAAGCTGAATGTTGCGCCCGAGTTGGGCACCCAACTTGCCCAGTACCGAATCGGCACCCTCACTGCGCGCTCGCAAACCGTTGTCCAGTGAGTAACTGTCAGAGCCAACCCACAGGGTCGACAATTGGGTGAAGGGTTCCACGTACCAGCCGTCGTCGAGCTTGATGTGCTTGCCGACTTCGATCGAGGCGCCCAGGCCACTGTTGTCGTAGCTGCCTTTGGCTCGCACGCCATCACTCATGATTACGTCGCCGCGATTGTCGAAACGGTTGTACTTGATTACGCCATCGACGTAATAGCCGGCGTCGGACATCCAAGTGGTATAGGCACCCACATAGTAGCTCTTGACCTTGCCGGACGATCCCAGGCTGAAGTTGAGATCGGACTCGCTGTAACCACCCATGACCCCGACCAGCCAGCGTCCATCGTGGCCTGGCACTGCTCCGTCGGCACCGATGCTCAGGCCGCTCTGGTTCTGCTGATAGGCGACACCACTGCCCGCGGATGTATTGAAGCGATTACCATAGCTGCGCATCCAGACACCCTGACCCTGCCCCAGGCGCAACTCGCCCATGCGGGTACGCAGCGATGACAGCTCGCCATACCAGACGGTCGGTGCCGCGCTGAACAATCCGAGTACTACGCGAGTGCTTGGGGTGACGATCGGGTCGCCATCGTCGGCAAGCTTCTGCACCAAGTACCAATTGTCATCGGTTTCACCTTTTTCCAGGGTGTAGACGAACGCGCCGCGGTCGACCTCATGTTCCAGGCCAAACTGTGCACTACCGCCCCCGGTCTGGACCAACAGCTGCGGCTGGGCACCCGCCTGGGGTTCGTTGCCGGTGCTGCTGACGCTCAACTGGTGATTGCCATTCGCTTCATTCCTCACCACCAGTTTGTCGCCTTCGGACTCGGCCAGATCGACCTTCATCACGAACACGCCATTGCCCGACAAGCTATCGACCGTCAGTGTCTTGAAACCCTCGGATACCGTGCCATCGGTATTGAGCACTACCCTGCCGCCATTGAGCGAAAGGTCCTTCACACCGTCCGTCTGCAGTTGACTCAGGACCCAGGTGGCATTGTCGATTCCCAGGCTTCGCACGTTGGTCATGTTGCCGGTCAACGTCGCCTGGTTGCGCAGGGTGATGTCTGCATTACTGGTGGAATCGACCACGATATCACCTTGAAGAGTGCTGTCGTCGACCACGAAGTCTGCCGTCATGCCACGATTGACTTCGAGAATGTTGCCGTTGCTGCCCGAGAGCTGACTCTTGTTGCCAACCAGGATGTGCGCTGTGCCCTTGTTGCCGTTGCCACTGTCCCTGACAACGATGGCGGCACCGTTCTGGCCGACCACGGTGGAACTGTCGAGGTTGACCCGCGCCTCGGGCGCGGCAGTGTTTCGGTCCTGGCGTATTTCGATACCCGAAGTTGCGCCGGTGATAGCCGTACCTTGGGAAGCGTTGAGTGTCGAACCCAGTACGAATGCTCCGACGCCGCCGGTCCCGGTGACGGAGGTTCCAGCCAGGTCCAACGTACTCCCACCTGAAAAACTCAAGCCGTTCTGACCAGTGATGCTGCCGCCGGTGGCACTCATCGTTGCGGCTGAAGATCCGCTCGCACCATAGGTACCACCAGTGACCGTCGCATTGTTCAGACGCGCCGAGCTGCCATCGTTCAAAGCAAGGCCGGTGGCTGGACCTCGCCCTTGTATCACGCCTCCATCGACGACCACCTGGGAACCATTACGCGCCTCCACATCAAGAATGCTGCCGCTCGAGCTCACCTCAAGGCGAGAGCCGTTGAGCAACAAATAGAACTCGGATTCCGGAACGTCCACCCGGGCACTTTCCCCGTCGAGGGTCTTTGCATGGGCGATGCCGTTAACAGTCATCGCAACCAGGGTAGCGACGAAGGACAAGTGTGATTTGTGCGAGTTGAGTGTCATGCTTGGCTTCCTGTGTTGAGTCGCCGTCCTGATTACGCTGAGCGCAATTGAGGGCTGCGGATCGCCTCCCCACCCTCAGGCCCAGGTGCAGTCGAGCCTGAGCAGATCATGGTGAAACGCTGGATGGCCGCGAATTATCCAAATCCTTTCCCATCAGCTATGTAGGATTTTCCCTATATTTTTAACCTCCAATCGCTTCAGGGCTGCACCGCCTGGTCTGTAGACAGGTATGTGAAGGGATCACCCTTACCATACTGGCTCTCATCCAGCCGGATCACCGGCACCCAAAGATTGGTACGGGTTTTGTACTTTGTCTGGTACACCTTGGCGTCCGCCGCTCCCCCGGCCTTGCTGGCAATGTAGTAGAAGGCTTCGATAGGCAATCTATCGCCGATGTTCTGAGGCCAGGTCTGGATGAGAATTTCGTTCCAGCCATAAGTCATGTTAGGTAAAGGTGTAGCCCTCGCTTGCAGCGAGGCCAAGAACTGGGAAGCTACCTGCGTACTAAGTGAGCATTGGTAGGCTGAACTAGGCACGCCACGCGCATGATTGACCCATTGTGCTGCCGTGGTAACGTTGATCGCCGCGCAGGAACTCTGGTCGACGGCATCAAGGGTACGTCGCAGTCCGCATCCATTGTTATTGGCGTTCGTCGAAGTGCTTGCGTTGTAGGGGTAGATACAGCGCAAGGTCTGGGCCTTGCCTTGCGCGATGGCAGTTTCCTGATCCGTGAAGATGAAACCACTGCGTCCATAGAGACCAGGCGTATGGGAATCCATACGAATGAACGAAAACGACACGGACCCCAGGTTTACCGATCCAGGACTTGGATTCCATGGATCGAACGCGTCGTTGGTCGTGCCCCGCGTTATCACACCACTGCAGTAATAAGCTGGCGTGTTGCCGTTGCAGGCGGCTGGCACCGCCCGATAACGTTCATTCAAGCGTGCCGCGACGATCTCTCCAGGGGGCAATGCGGATTTGATGATCTTCAGATCCAGGGGCGCGGAGATCACCAGAGGATTACCGCCACGTCCCAGACTCGCGGTAATGCGCACGGCCTTGTCCAGGTCCTTGACGACAGCATCCTTGTTGACCTGGAAAAGGATATCGCCTGTGCCGCCATAGCGTTGCGTGGGCAAGTCCAGACGCTCTACCCCTTGCCAGCGCATACCTACGATGTCGTCCTTCTGCAAGCGTTGAGCCTGCACCTTGATCGGTGTACTCGCTGCGATCCGATTGAGGTCAAGCTCACCCTGCACCGCCTGCTCGGCGATGGGTGCTTCAAGCGGCGACTGCGCCAATATCCGTGCACTGACCGCCTGGGAAATGCGCAGTGGATTACCATCCCCTCCCACACTGGCAGAGATCATCACCGCGCTACCGACATCACGGCTGACAGCACTCACCGGCACCTTGAACGTCACAGGCCCCAGTTTGCCGATCCTCTGCACCGGCAACGTAGTGGTTTCACGTCCCTTCCACCTGAGGCCAATGGTGTCCCCTACCTTCATTGTGGGGTAGTCGACGTTGACCATCGCGTCATCGTTGCCAGAGCGATAGTATCCCTCGGCATTGATCCCGACCAGCTTCGGCGCAGGAATCTCGAAAGGCAGCGACTGCACCACCTGCACATCGAGCGGACTTGAGATGATCAATGGCGAGCCAGGTACACCGACGCTGGCGGTCAACCGAGCGGTACTGCCAACATCGTTCTGGGCCACACTTCTAGGCACTTTGAATACGAGCGCACCCACCTGTCCGACGGTCTGCAATGGCATATCACGCAGCTCTTTGCCTCGCCAGCGCAACCCGACCGTGTGGCCTACAGCCATTGACGCATAGTTCACATGCACGCTGAGCTGATCACCGAAATTGTCAAGGCCGATAACCTGCTCACGGCCCTCGACCAGAATCGGCGCCGGAACATCGAAACGCGCGAGTCCCACCTGCTGGCCAAGGCCGGTGTTTTGAGCATTACCCGTGCAACCCGCCGCTGCCAGCAGTACGGCGCTGCTCATGACTATCCAGATGTTGCCTTTCAAGGTGTCACTCCTTGATCCGCGGGGTTGTATGCGAACGGCGCAACCTGGTTACTGAAGTTGACCGAGATCACCGGAACCCAACGCTGCGTCTTGTCCCGGAACTTCTGCTGGAAGGTTTTGGCATTGGCCAAGCTCGCCGCCTGTCCGGCCTTGTAAAAGAACGCCACTATGGGAAGCTTTTGCCCAGCACCAACTGGCCAGATCTCGATCATCAGTTCGTTCCAGCTGTTGTTGAGATTTGGCGTAGGATTGCGCCTGGCCTCCAGGGAGAGCTCGAACTGCGCCGGAACCTGTACGCTCAACGAGCATTGCCGGGACTGCCCGGGGATCGTCCGGGTGTAGGCCTGCCATGTGGCGAGAGTGGTCGCCGGAGTGGGCGTCATGGCACAGGTGCTCAGATCGGTGGGGCTGGTACTGGGAATACCGCGTGAGCCGCAACCTTTGGTGCCGGCCTGATCTACACCAGTCGAGGCATCGAAGGGATAGATGCACAGCGGCTGCACCGGCTTGCCCAGCGCTTGGGCGTCGTCAAGGCTGGCGAAAACGAAGCCCGCTAAACGATACGTATCACGGACCACTGCATCCTTGCGCATGTAGGAGAATGACGTGGCACCGATTCTTGTCTGGTTGGGGCTCGGAGCCCAGGGATCGAAGGCGCCATTATCTACCGAACGCACCAGCACGCCGTTGCAGTAGAACGCCGAACGATTGTTGCCACAGGCACCAACGCTGTTATAGCGTGCATCGAGGCTGGCAAGGATATCTGCCCCGCTGGGCTGGACGATCGTCAACGTGAGTGGGGGCGAGACCACGATCGGTGTACCGTTGCCGCCGCGGCTGGCCGTCAGCAGAACATCGCCATCTTTATCATTCGCGAACACGCTGCGATCGATTTGAAAGGTAACAGGACCAGGGCCGGTAGCGGTAGCGATTGGCGTGTAATGCTCCGCCTTGCCCTTGACCAGGATCCTTACCGTCGAGCCCGAGACCGTTCCCGGATCATCGAAGACCACCGTCACCTTGTCCGCCACGTCGTTGAGGTCCAACCGCCCAGGGGTTGCCTGGGTCACCACGGGCGCCGACAAGCTAGACCGCTCGCCAACAACCTTGACGCTCACCCCTTGGGAAATCAGCAATGGCCCACCTGCGCCGACGCTGGCGGTCACCACAGCGGCACTGTCCTTGTCGTCGGACATCTGAGTGGTGGTGATACTGAGCCTCGCGGGTTCTACCTTCTGCACCTTGAACACCGGGCTCCAGTGAGACTGCTTGCCTTTCCAGAGCAGCCGTATCGTGTCGTTCACTTTCATGCCCGGGTAATCGACAACGACCTGTGCATCGCCCTGGCTCAGGTCGTATTCGCCATTGGCATTCAGACCGCTCACGACAGGCGTGGGGATGGGTAAGGCCAGGTTGGTCTGTACCGCCACCGTCAACGGATCGGAAATGATCAGCGAGGGAAGTCCATTTCCTCCCACGCTTGCCGTCAATACAGCCGTGCGACCGTCATCCTTGGCGACCTCCGCCCTGGGTATCCTGAAGACCTGAGTGCCAACCTGGGTAATCCGTTGGGTCGGAGCATTGAACTCGCCGGCACCTTTCCAGCGCAAGCCGACAACATGACCCACCGCCATATCGGGAAAGCTGACATGAACCGTCACGTAGTCGGTGAAGTTGTCCAGTCCCAGTGTATGCCGACGGTTGATGACCTGCCCTTGAACCAATAACGGCGCAGGAACGGTGAAGCCCGCTGATGCGACACCGCTAGCAAAAACCGAGCTCTGCGTGTCATCCGAGGCCGTGCGAATTGTGCTACAAGCGGCCAGCGCCCAAATGCCCACAAGCATGAGCAAGCTACGAACGCATCGCATGATGTTCATCATAAGAACTCCTAAGGTGCGGCAACACTCACCCCTCCAGAGCCTTCACTGGGTCAGAGGGGGTGAGTTGCTTCTGGCCTCGCGGGTAATGGCCGTCTAGAGCTGCAACCGCAACACTTGCGAGAACAGCAGGCGCTCCGTAGGCAGTTGCCGAGAGATGCTGTAGTTCACCAGCACTGTTTTCCCAGCGTTTTCCGTGACCCAGGCTTGATCGATCACGAACGGGTTGCCGTTCGGGTTCACCAGCTGGGTGTCTGTTTCCCTGAGCACCGCGCCATCCCAACGCACCTTGACCGTATGATTCACGGCAGCCTGGGCATAACGCACCGTGAGCGTACGGCTGGCAGCGGTATAGGTAGGCGGGCCGAGCAGGATCGGCTGGCGCGCGACAACCAGCGACAACACCTCGGAAAATTCCCGGCTTCCAACACCACCGCGTATGACGGTGTAGTCGAGCGGGACGGTCTGCCCGATCGAATCGATCAGTTCCATTCTCGGCACCTGGAATGTGAGATCAATCAACGCCCCCACGGTGACGATATCTGAGCGCCAGGTCGAACGCGGGTTCTGCCAGCGCAACATCACCGTATCCCCCGCAGCCATGCCAGCGTACTTGCGCACCGTTACCCTGACACTGGATGCGTTGTAGAAGTCGTTCATGTCCAGTTGGTCTTTGTTCGGGCCAGTGGCCTTCTCGACCTCCGCAACCGGCAGCCCCTTCTCAACGACCTTGACCCGCGTCGGCGGAAAGCCCTGCGAGTTGGGCAAGTCATTGATGCCTTCGAAGTTCACCTGAAGCGTCAGACTCAGTTCCGCATCCAGCTTGAGCAGGTTCAACTGGGCGCGCTGAACCGTGAGTTCGAGTTTCCCTTTGCTGACATCAGTGGCGCTGAGGGTCACATTGGTCCTGAAGGCGTGCTCGTAGTCTCCACCCGCTTTCAACGTACCGCGCCCTGTAAGCCAGTATCGCTGCCCCTGAGCGGCGAACGGCCAGAGTTCGACATCCAATTGGGCGTCACCCGTGAAGCTCTTGAGGTCAAGCTCGCCATTGGCCGCCTGCTTGAGCACGGGCGTCTTCAGGTCGGTCGATTGCAAATACTGGATTCTCAGCGACAACACCTTCGAGTCCAGGTCACGACCAGAGCGCGTGCGTGTGTAAGTGACCTCGACCGTCTTGCCGATGTTCGCCCCTACAGCCGAGGCCGGCACATCGATATTGACGAAGCCCGCCGTGCGTCCATCGACAGGCGCAATAGTCGGCGTCCCAGGCCCTGATACTCCAACCCACTTCAAGGCGATCCGATCGCTTTGCAGCATTTGCGGATACTCGACCTTCACTACTGCTTTGGTCCGTGCCAGTATCGGATTGAGTGCACCTGCGGCTGTCGCACCCTCAACCCCAGGCTCAGGCAGTTCGCCAGCACCTGTCCCACGCTCGATATTCACTGTTGCCAGCGGAAATGCCTGAGTGTTGGGCTGATCGTTCACACCCTCGAAATTGACCTTGAAGGTGAGGTCGAACGGTTTGCCCTCCTCAAGCTTTTCGAGTTCACTGCGATAGAGATTGGGTAGCTGCAATCCTTTGGTCACGGCATCCTGCGGAACCGTCACGTTGGTTCTGAACAGGTAGGTATAGGGAGTCCCTCCCTTCTCGGTGCCCTTGCCTTCCAGCCAGTAGCGCTGGCCTGCGGCGATGAAGGGCCAGGGCTCGACCAGGAACGTTGCCGGCCCGGTAAAACTGTCCAGGTCGAGCACACCGTTGCTGGCCTCCTTGACGACAGGAGTATCGAGATCAGTCGGCTGGAGATAGTCGATCCGCAGGTCGAGCACTTCGGATTCCAATTCCGTACCATTGCGCTTGCGCACATAGTGGACTTCGACTGATTTGCCGATATTGGCGGCCACTGCGGTAACCGGCACTGGGATGTCGACGAAACCGTTGCTGCTCCCGCCGACATCAGGCAGCGTCGGCGTTCCCGCACCTGCGCTACCCAGCCATTTGAGCTGGATGGTGTCTGTGGTCTGCATGGACGGGTAGGCGACTCTCACCCTCGCCCCGTTGAGCGCGGCCATCGGATCGAGTACGCCCAAAGCCGCATCCTCGACCACGGGCGCGGGCAGTTCCCCATTACCTGCGCCTTCTTTGACAATCACCTCCAGTACCGGGAAGCCCTGCGTCTGCGTCAGGTCATTGATACCCTCGAAGTTGACTTTGAGTGTCAAGCGCAGAGGCTTGTCCAACTCCAGCTTTTCAAGCTCTGATCGGGCGATTTGCGTAATGACCAGGCCAGTGCCCACTTCAGCCGCTGTGACTGTGACGTTCTGTCGGAACAAGTGCTCATAGGCAGCGCCGCCCTTGAGCGTACCAGCGCCCTCCAGCCAATAACGCTGTCCTGCAGCGATAAACGGCCAAGGTTTGGCACGCAAGGTAGGATTCCCAGCAAAGCTGTCCAGATCCAGCTCTCCATTGGGCGCTTCATCGAGCGTCGGGCGCTCCAGATCCCGAGACTGAAGATACTGGACACGCAAGGGCAGCAGTTGCGAGGGACGCGTGGAGCCATTACGTGTTCTGGTGTAACTCACCTCGACGGTCTTGCCGATGTTGGCTCCGACCGCGCTCGCCGGCACATCGATATCGACATAGCCACGCGAATCGCCAGGAACCGGACTGATCGACGGCGTCCCCACGCCTGATACGCCCTTCCAACTCAGCGCGATCTGGTCATTGGCCGACATTTGCGGATAGGTGACCCGCACCCGCGCACCCGCGCGCGCGGTGATCGGATCCAACACGTCCCCAGTGGTGCCGCTCACGACAGGCGGGGGTAGATCTCCTGTACCCACTCCGCCTGTCACCACCACTTCGCAAGGGGCGAACGCCTGGGCGTTGAACGGGTCATTCTCGCCTTGGAAATTGACCATGAGGTTCAAGGTGAACTTTTTATCGGGCGCAAGCTTCTCCAGTTCGTTTCGATACACCTCCATTACCAACCCACGGCTGACCTCCCCCGCAACAACTGGGATATGAGATCTGAACTCGTGTCGATAAGCGCCCCCGTCAGCGCTCTCGCCAGTCCCTACCAACCAATAACGCTGGCCTGCTGCGATAAAAGGCCAAGGCCCGACGCGCAGGGAGGGGCTGCCCTGGAACGTATCCAGATCCAACTGCCCATTGTTGTCATGATCGAGTTCAAGATCGCTCAAGACGCTGGTATCAAGGGCATCGACTACCATCTCCAGTACCTGCGACGGGGTGGGAACCCCATCCCGGATGCGAACAAAACTGACCTGGACCGTGCGACCGATGCTTCTGCCCACAGTGGCAGCCGGGATCGGTACATCAACGAAACCCTTCGCGTCGCCACCGACCTCTGGCACCGACGGGGCCCCCACGCCAAGCCATCTGACCTCGATACGATCACTCGCTTGCATGCCTGGATAGCGCACCGTCACATGAGCACCATTTCTTGCTTGCATGGGATCGAGTTTGCCACCGGCAGCCTCCTTGACTTCGGGAGGCAGCAATTCGGTGGACAGGGCCCGAATCTTCAGCGCAAAGATCTCGGAGTCCAGTTGCCGGTTCATCATCCGGCAGAAGACGTATATATCCTTTTCACTGTTGCGGATGATGTACTTCGAGTCGATGGTGAAATCCTGGTCCTGCTGAGCCTGATTGGCACTAAGGCTTCTGCGTTCGTAATACGTGTCGTCACCCTCGGTCTGTGTAGGGCCGACCCAGGACATCTCAAGCTCATCACCCGCCGTGAACAAACCTTTGCGGCATGTCACCGTGGTGCCGTTGGGTACATCCACAGGATCCAGCACATCGCCTTGTGCGTGGAGCACATCTGGACGCGGCATGGTTGAGCTCTCTCTCACCGTCAGGCTCTGCTTGTCAGAGGCGGATCTGGCACCACCGACACTAGTGAGCGTGTAGTAGAGCTCGAGCGAGCCCCCAGCGATGTGCTGGACAAGGGTTTTATCGAACAACTGCTCGATGGGATTGCCCACCTGGACGCCCTGCACGGTGACCTCTTTGTAGTGATAACTGATACCCCCGGAGCGGGTCCTGCCCACCCACTCGATGAGCAACAGGTCACCCTCTGCCATGCTGGTGTACTGTTCAATCCTCACATTGACCCCTTGCGGGGGCACCTTAACAGGGTCCAGTACCGAATCCTCGGCTTCCAACACTTTGGGCGGCCGGAGCGAAAGACGCCCGGTGACCCTGATGCTGGTGTTGCGAGATACCGGGTTGGCGCCACCGACGAGCTGGTATCTCAGCCGCACCTGGCCCTGTAGCACCGCAGCCACTGCGGCTTTCGGCACTTTTACAAAAGCCCCACCGGGCAAGTCCTGATCCACGACTGTATGGGGGATATTGACTTCAGGCAGCAACTGCCCCCCTGCACCCTCACCCTTCCAGTTGAGGACCAAGAAATCGTTGACCTTCATACCCGTATAAGGGCCGAGCACCACGTCCAGATCTCCAGTCAACGCCTCGTAGTCCACACGCCCCTGAGCGTCGGCAGCTGGAACGTGGGGGGCATCCAGCGCACCACTGCCCAGATCCACCTCGCCACCGGCCGAGGGTGACCATTTCGAGCGGTTGTTGACCTCGTCGCGGATCTCGTAGCGCACCACCAGTTGATCGGTTTCGCCAGCGCGCTCGATGACATCCTGATCAACGTGGATCTCGAAAGACTGAACGCCAGGGGGAACATCCTTCTGCAGTATCTGACCGTGCCAACTGAGCCACACGGTGTCTCCCACGCTCCGGTTCTGGTAAGAGCCGATGATGACATCGACACCCTTCGTCGCCTGCTCGGCATCGATCAGAGAGGGGATGCCTTGGGGAGGCGTGAGGTTTTCGTTGATCTCGGTGGTGGGGTCCGGATCGGTGCCGCCCGGAACCGCACGCTTGACCACTACATCCAGAGGCGTGGAGGGGTCAGGTACTGGCGCGAGGGGATCTTCCCAGGTGTAGTGCACGCGCCCGCTGCCCTCTGGTATGCGGGACGGCGCTACCAGAAATGTCATTTGGGACCCATCACTGGGAACATAAGCCTGGGTGTCCAGCAGAATATCGTTCCAGTACAGCTTGATGATGTCATCTTTTTCCAGATGCACCGCAAGTATGGTTACGGCGAGCGGACGCTGCTCATCGTCCAACAGATAAAGGCCCAGCCCACGGCCGTCATGGGCAGCAGGGATAACCGGCGGCGGAAGAACTGGAGGGGCCCTGCGTGTCGACTGCACCGAAGGGTGGGATCGATATTGGTTCATTTGCAACTCCTGACGCTGGCCACCGAATCTACTGGCGGCCGCGTTTGTCAGATACGCTCATCGAACGGTGGCCTGCATAAACCTGCAAGGCTTTTCAGTAGGCACAATCGATCTACGGTGCGGGGATCGGACAAGTGGGCGCTCCACTTTCACGGACCGATACAGGCGTCCGATTAGAGTCGGACTTCACTGGGATCAAAGGCGTGAGAGACGGATTGGTGGCTGTGTAATGAGGTGTGGCGGAACCACGGCACACTTTGAACGCCCACGCTCGCGCGATCTGGACGTCGATATAGCCGTCATCGATGTGTTTTTGCACGACGGTGATCACAGGCAGGGTTTCGGTCGCCTCTGGGATATCCGCACCCGGAACAGCCCCCACTGAGGTGTCTGCGCTCAGATAAACTTCGATCAGGTCACCGACCGCCATGTTGACGTAGGCAGGGATTCGCAACGGCAGGTCAGATGCAGCTTCTGGACGCCCAATCGCACCATTTGAATTCAAGCGAGTGAATACCGGTGGAGGCGGAGGGTTCCCACCGCCCGGCAGATCATCGCCGTTGAGCACATTCACGTCTTGCGCCGGCGAGAGCGAGGCGTTTTGCTCCCCACCTGCGCCGAATTCGCGGGCGACCGTGTACTGCATCGCTACCGTGCCACTGCCTTCGGCCTGGAGAAGGGCAGAGGGCACGACCCGTTCAAGAGCGTCGGAGCCCGCAGCTTCTGCAGCAGTAACCGGGGCCAGTGATTGAGCAGGTTGTGCGCCCCACAGCAAGGCCAAGATATCGCCGGCCTCGAAAAGAGGCTTGCCGTCGACCGTTTCAGGAGAAATGAACAGCATCGCGTCAACCTTCAGGTCCTCAGGCGACAGCTCGTTCGTGCCACCCGAAGCGCCCCCGACAATATCCGCAGGCTTGAGGTTTTCATTTTCAGGGGTTTCCGGATCAGGGTCCGGGCCTCCTGGGACTCTCAACTCGACTTCGACAACGGCAGGTGTGTCCGGTTGGCCAATGAGGGATCCGCTGCGCCAGAGCTCGTAGGTGACGTTGACCGAGCCGGATTGGACGTCACGGATGAGCAGGTTATAGAGCAACTGCACTTCAAGCAGAGGTTCAGTTGTCGGGATGCTGGTGATGGTCGCGGCATCGGCCCGTTGCGAGCCCCAGATGACAATGATCTGATCGCCGACCGTGGCCTCATCGAACAAAGGAATCTGTACCACCACCCCTGCCCTGGCATGCTCATCCAGAATCAGGCCTTCACTGTCGTAAATCGGTACGATCGGCGTTGGCAGAGGAGTGGCGGGGACGTTCTCCAGCAAAAGCTCAAGTGTACGAGTCTGCGACACGATAGAACGGTTGCCTGCCTTGTCCACGACTTGATAGGTGAAGGTGATAGGCGTCAAGTCCGGCAGCGTCTGCAGCTTCGCGAGCTCAAACTGTGCATCGGTGTACCGGTTTGCCCCGAGGACGGTGAAAGGGCCAAATGTCACAGGTGTCGCACCGTCAGTGGCGGTGACAGTAATTTGATCTCCCGCCTCTTGATTAATATAACCCTTGATCTGAGTCGGCAGCAGGTCCGCTACGAAGTCGGTAAGGAGAATTCGATTACGAGCTTCGACCGCAGTAGGGAACTCGATCGCTGCAAGCGTTTCGGGGGTGCTGCCACCAGGTGGCAACTTATCGATGCGCAAAGGGCGAGTTGGGCCAGGATCGGGGGTAGTGTCCGGATGAGGAATATTGACATAGCCGAGGGTGAAAGTTACGTCTTGCTCCGGTGTGACCGAGCTCCAATGGGTGGCGAGGAAAGTTAATGAAAACTTGAACTTCGGATCTGCTTGCTCTGCAGCGGTGATGATATGACGCGCTTCCGGGCCTGTGAGTTGGGTGCCGTTCCACGTCAAGATCAGTTCATAGCCATCTTCGCTTTCAGGCCAATTAGGAATAAGCACCTGAAGGTCGCTACCTTGAGCCGCCACGGGAAGTATCACATCGTCGATCAAGCCCGCGATTTCCATCGGGTTGAGGTCCAGAACCCCTGGGTCTTGGGTGAGCTTGACAGAGCGGGCACCTGGCCTGGCCTGGACACTGCTTCTTTCCACGAACTTGGTGTATCCGGTCATGATGTAACTCCATAGAGTCGGTTTTTTTGTGAAACGACGGTGCGCTGGACTGCAGTAGTCATTTCGAGAAGTCTGAAAGTTTCCAAATACAGGCACACCGCTCTGCCAGTGAATCCGTGCCACGTATGCGCAGTAAACTCAGCAGTAGGAATACGTGAACACTATGCGGAGCAAAGCACGGTGGATAATTGGACTAAACATAGTTACTGGCCCCATCGAGGGCGCGCCATATTCCAACATGCGCTGGCTGTTTCCCTATCGCAAAGTCGCAAGAAAAATCTAACAAGAACCGGAGCCCTGCACACCTGACAAAATTACTAGGTGCCCGACAACTCGACGGTGGCATTCACCTGTCATATTTATCAGTTGCTCGGATAGACACTTTTACCTAGGGTCTTCGCAGTACGGCATGAGCGTCGCACTGACAGGGCGCGAACAGTCCCATCAACCTTTCAAGAGACCCGCTATGCATTCGCACCCAGTCACCCTCAACCTGAGCCTACTGGCAGCAAGCCTGGCTATTGGTCACGCAGCACTGGCGGACCCAGGGCCAGAAACAGCACAGGCGCTGCAGGCCCGCTACCATGAGACCCCCGTCAACTGCGGCAGCACCAACAAGCCCCGCTTCCTGTGCGCTGGCGTGATACTTCGAGGCACAACCCAACTGACTCAGGAAAAAAGCTGGAACCCGACGCCCGAAGAGCGAAACAATGGCGGCACCGCCTACATGTATCTGGCCAAGGATGCCACCTTCAACCGCCTGGCCTTCAACGACACCAACGGCTACATCATCTATCCTGGAGACGCCCGGCCCGCAGGTATCCAAGCCTTGCAGGTCCTGTGCATCTTTCCGGCCGACGGAGGGCGGCAAACACGCCCAGAGAAGGGTTGCGGGCCGTCGCAAGAGGGGGGCGCCAGCAGTCGCCCCTGCCATCTACAGGGCATCACTACAGCCCAGGGCTGGCTTGCCAACTACGGCAATCATCCCGCCAGGCAATGCGGCTTTTCGGTCGCCAATGGGCTTGGACAGATCGCGGTGAGCGGGTTCAATGCCGCAGTGGAGGCCACCGGGCTTCTGCCAGCAACGCCTTACAAGCAGAACAACGAACTGCGCGCAGAGACCTGGGATATGGACATCCCGACCCGCCTGCCGATCCAGGCGTTCTTCTACCTGCACGACAGGCCGCTGGGGTTGCACAAGGCGCAGCAGGATCAACGTGCGTTCTATCAGGAAACCGGTAACTTCGTCCCCATCATCACATTGACATTGCCACAATCTGGACGCGATGCCCGTTTCGATTATGTCGAAGCGTCCCAGGCCAGACTGGGTGATGTGATCTGTGCGCGTTACTTCGTCTCTGGGCACTGGTTCGAGCGCAGCGATGTCAATCCGGGACGTAAAGAATGGGCGCTTGGACTGGTTCCGACAGATTGCGCCAGAGCAGTGAAAGCAAACCCTTCAGCGGACGCGGAGAACGCCGCAGATCAGGAAATGCGTCAGAAATTTAGCAATGATTGGCAGTGGGTACAAAATGACAATGGCAGCATGACACAACAGATGATCTGCCACATGCGTATTGCCCACGACAAACCCGAATGGAACCTTGAGCCGTTCCGACCGAACCGGCCCCTGGAAGACTACCTCAAGGCCGGTTGCAATCTGCTCTGAAACGTTACGCGGTCAAGGCCGCGCGTTGATCTGCTGCTGCAGGTTCTGGATCTGGCTCTGCAAGGTGTTGAGGCTGCGGGTGGTCTGACCACGGAAGGCATCGAACTCCTGCACCGACGCGCCACCAGCAGCCGCGCTGGCTGGACGGTTGTCCGCCTGGCTCTTGAGCACCAGCACATCCTGCTCCAGGCTCTCGATCGCAGCGCCTTGCTTCTTCACTGCAGCCACCTCGCTGCTCAGGCTCTTGAGCTGGCCATCGAGCTTGCCGCCATCGACCTGGCCCGACTTGAGCGCCGCCAATTCGGTATTCACGGCCTTGAGCTGCGCCTGCAACTGGGTCTGCAGTTCGGTCACCGCCTTCTGCTGCTCACGGGTATCGGCCAGCACCTGCTCCAGGCGCTTGCCCAGATCGCCGGCCTGACCAGCGACGCCTTCCTGCTGCTTGCTCTGCTCGGCAAGGCTGGCCTGCAACTGGCGAATCTGCAGTTTCAGGGCTTCGCTGCCAGTGCTGCTGTTCGACTCGCTGGCATCGACCTTGCCGCTGATCGCCTGCAGGCGGCCGGCAGCTTCCTCGCTGATGCGGGCGAAGCTCTCCTGAGTGGCCACCAATTGCTGCTCCATCAGCGAGATCTGCTGGAAGCTCCACCAGCCGAGCCCGGCCAGGGCGATGAACGAGGCCAGCAGCAGCGCCCACAAAGGGCCGCTGCTGGCCGGGCGCGCGGCTTTCTGGCGGCCGCGGGCCACGTGAGCCGGAAGCAGTTCATCATCGTCAGGCGTACCCGCCCTCAGGACCGGCACATCATCGAAATCATCGTGGGCATCGTTGCGCATGGGTAGGTTCGACCGCACTAATAGCAAAGAGACATATTATAAACCGCCCGGGCGGCGCACTGATGACCATCTTCCGCCCGACAGGTTCACTGCTGCCCCGGAAGGTGCTTCCACCAGCCGCAGAATTCATCCAGCGCGGTCCACAGGCTGACCTTGGGGCGGTAGTCGAGATTATGCCGGGCGCGGCTGATGTCGAGGGTGAAATCCTTGCTCATCACCTGCATCGCGGTACGTGTCAGGGTGGGTTGCGGCCGGCCGGGCCAGAGCATGCAGGCAGCCTCGTTGACAGCTGCGAGGCTGTAGGCGAGGCGATAGGAGCGGTAGCGGGTGACTTGCGGCAACTGCATCTGGCGCATTACATAATTGACCACGTCCCACAGTGGCAGTGGCTGGCCGTTGCTGATGTTGTAGGCCTGGCCCAGCGCCTGCTCTTCGGCGAACAGGGCGCTGAGCAGCGCCTCGTTGAGGTTGTGCACGCTGGTGAAGTCGACCTTGTTCAGGCCATTGCCAATGATCGCCAGACGTCCCTTGCCCTGCATGCGCATCAGCCGCGGGAAAATGCTCGCATCACCCGCGCCGGTGACGAAGCGCGGACGCAGGGCGAGCACTTCGAGGCCGAACTCCTGGGCACCGAAGACTTTCTGCTCGGCCAAGTGCTTGGTCAGCGCATAGTGATCGTGAAAACGCCGCGGCACCTGGTCCTCGCGAATGTCCAGGCGCGAGCGGCCAGTGAAGTAGATCGACGGCGACGACAGGTGCACCAGGCGCCGCACATGTTCTTTGAGGCAACCTTCGACCACGTTCTCGGTGAGCACCACGTTGCCATGATGAAAATCCTGATAACGCCCCCAGTTGCCCACCGCCCCCGCGCAATGCACCACGGCGTCGACGCCCTGGCACAGACGGCGCGCCACCTCGGCGTCGCCCAGGTCGCCTGGAATGAACTGCGCCCCGCGCTTGACCAGGTGCTCAACGCCTTCGGCACGGCGGCCGTTGACCCGCACCTGCAGGCCCTGCTCCAGGGCAAAACGCGCAAAGCGCCCGCCAATGAAGCCGCTCGCGCCGGTGACCAGAATTCGCATGTAAGACTCCGCCTTGCCAGATTACAGATGCAGTTGACGCCGCCCGTGCCTACAACGGCACCAGCCAACCTGGCGCCGCCTGGCGCAGGTGTTCTGTCAGTTGTGCGAGCAGTTGCCCGCCGTTGCGCCAATGATGCCAGTACAACGGCACATCGATGGGAGTATCGCTGCAGATTTCCACCAACTGCCCACTGGCCAGTTGTTCGCGGGCCTGCAGTTCAGGCACCAGGCCCCAACCGAGCCCGGCTTCGGTCAGACGCAAAAAACCCTCGGACGACGGGCACAGGTGATGCAGGAAACCGTCCTCGATCCCCAATGACGCCAGGTAGCGGTGCTGCAGGAAATCGTCAGGCCCGAAGACCACCGCCGGTGTACGGGCCAGCCGCGCCACCTCGAACCCCTGCGGAAAATACCGCGCCATGAACGCCGGGCTTGCCAGCGCGCGATAGCGCATCGCCCCCAACGGCTGGCTGCGCGCACCCGCCACCGGGCGCTCGCTACCGCACAGGCAGGCCGCCACCTCGCCGGCACGCATGCGCCGCAGACCGACTTCCTGATCTTCGACCACCAGGTCCAACAGCAAGCGTTGCCCGGCACAGAAATCCCCCACCGCCCCGGCCCACCAGGTCGCCAGGCTGTCAGCGTTGAGGGCGATACGCAGACGTTCGGGCATGCCCTCTTCATCCAGCGCCGGGACCTGGCGCTGCAGGTCACGCTCGAGCAGGCGCACCTGCTGCACGTGGTTGAGCAACTGGCGACCGACATCGGTCGGGCTCGGTGGCGTGGCACGCACCAGCACCGGCTGGCCGACACGCGCCTCCAGCAGTTTGATGCGTTGCGAGATGGCCGACTGCGAAAGCCCCAGTACCTGGGCGGCGCGCTCGAACCCGCCTTGTTCGATCACGGCGGCGAGGGCAGCGAGCAACTTGTAGTCGAACATCGATTTTCCTAATGCCGGATGAGTACTATTTGTTTTTCTTATACAGCGCCCTTGCCGACAATGGCCAGCATCTTCTTGTGAATCCGCGTCGCCCTTCAAAGGTGGCGCCCGTGGAGTGTTCCCGTTATGTGGCAGAGTTACCTGAACGGCATGCTGGTGGCCTTCGGCCTGATCATGGCCATCGGCACCCAGAACGCCTTTGTCCTGGCCCAGAGCCTGCGCCGCGAACATCACCTGCCGGTGGCACTGTTGTGCGTGCTGTGCGACGCGATCCTGGTCGCGGCCGGAGTGTTCGGCCTGGCGACGGTGCTGGCGCACAACCCGACCCTGCTTGCCGCCGCACGCTGGGGAGGTGCGCTGTTCCTGATCTGGTATGGCGCCAAGGCCCTGCAACGGGCCTGCTCCAGGCAGAGCCTGGAACAGCAGCAAGGCCAAGGCCTGCGTTCACGCCGGGCAGTGCTGCTCAGTGCCCTGGCGGTGACCCTGCTCAACCCCCACGTCTACCTGGACACCGTGCTGCTGATCGGCTCGCTCGGCGCCCAGCAGACGGTGCCCGGGGCCTACGTCGCCGGAGCGGCGAGCGCATCGCTGGTGTGGTTCTTCACCCTGGCCCTGGGCGCCGCCTGGCTCGCACCCTGGCTCGCACGCCCCGGGACCTGGCGGCTGCTGGACCTGATGGTGGCGGTGATGATGTTCGCCGTCGCCGCGCAACTGATCCTCGGCTGATTCCCCACTGGTCGCCGGGGCCCAACCGCTCTGGAACCTCTATTCCCTATAGTTGTTGCGTGGTTATGCGCGGGGGCTGGTGCTATGATCCAGCCCTTGCGTCGCAAAGAGTACAAACTCGCCGACGCTCATCGGGCCGCCCGTGATCGGCCTTGCGCAAACCGCAAACAGACCTGAATCAGGAGATCCACCATGGCTTTTGAATTGCCGCCGCTGCCCTACGCCCACGATGCCCTGCAGCCGCACATCTCCAAGGAAACCCTGGAGTTTCACCACGACAAGCACCACAACACCTATGTCGTGAACCTGAACAACCTGGTCCCAGGCACCGAATTCGAAGGCAAGTCGCTGGAAGAAATCGTCAAGACCTCCTCGGGCGGTATCTTCAACAACGCAGCTCAAGTCTGGAACCACACCTTCTACTGGAACTGCCTGGCACCGAACGCCGGCGGCCAGCCGACTGGCGCCCTGGCTGAAGCCATCAACGCTGCCTTCGGTTCCTTCGACAAGTTCAAGGAAGAGTTCACCAAGACTTCGGTCGGCACCTTCGGTTCCGGTTGGGGCTGGCTGGTGAAGAAGGCTGACGGTTCCCTGGCCCTGGCCAGCA
>Ga0308171_1000307_pt1 | contig 125098 bp, 115 predicted proteins | sample PhyGR1_FD_202135 | JGI IMG/M metagenome (GOLD analysis project Ga0308171, IMG submission 202135) | Phyllosphere microbial communities from UC Gill Tract Community Farm, Albany, California, United States - DLSLSG.R1 | ecosystem: Host-associated > Plants > Phyllosphere > Unclassified | place... | reverse complement strand
CGCGCCCCCTCCACCATGCTGCGCATGGTCCCCCTCCCCCGCTTCGCAGGGGAGGATTGCTTAAGGCGATGACGCGACCGTCGTCGCCCCCTATGTTCGCGCCATGACCGACGCGCCCATCGAATCCGCCGCCCGCCCCCCCGCGCGTGAATTGACCCAGGACGGACCGCCGCCCCGGCTGTGGCTGATCGACGCCTCGGCCTATATCTTCCGCGCCTACCACGCCCTGCCGCCCCTGACGCGCAAGTCCGACGGACTGCCCGTCGGCGCGGTCCAGGGCTATTGCAACATGTTGTGGAAGCTGATCCGCGACATGAAGGGCGAGGACGGTCCGACCCATCTGGTCGCCGTCTTCGACCACTCGGAAAAGACCTTCCGCAACACCCTCTACGATCAGTACAAGGCCCACCGCCCGCCGGCGCCCGAGGATCTGGTCCCGCAGTTCCCCCTGGTGCGCGAGGCGACCGCCGCCTTCGGCGTCCAGTGTCTGGAACTGCCCGGCTATGAGGCCGACGACCTGATCGCCACCTATGCCTGCAAGGTCCGCGACATGGGCGGCGAGGCGGTCATCGTTTCCTCCGACAAGGACCTGATGCAACTGATCGGGAACGGCGTCGTCATGTATGACCCGATGAAGGACAAGCGCCTGGACGAAGAGGCCGTGTTCGAGAAGTTCGGCGTCACCCCGGACAAGGTGGTCGAGGTCCAGGCTCTGATCGGCGACAGCGTCGACAACGTCCCCGGCGCCCCCGGCATCGGGCCGAAGACGGCCGCCCAGCTGATCCACGAATACGGCGACCTCGACACGCTTCTGGCCCGCGCAGGGGAGATCAAGCAGCCCAAGCGGCGCGAGACCCTGATCGCCTTCGCCGACCAGATCCGCCTGTCGCGCGAGCTGGTGACCCTGACCTGCGACGCCCCGGCGCCCGAGCCGGTCGACGACTTCCTGATCCGCGATCCCGACCCGGCGGTGCTGTCCGAGTTTCTGGAGCGGATGGAGTTCCGATCGCTGCTGCGCCGCGTCGGCGACGGCAAGGCCCCGCAAAAGGAAGGCTCGGCCTTCGCCCGTCAGCCCTCGGCTCCGGTCGCCACGCCGCGTTACGGCCAGACCGAGACGGCGACGCCCGACGCGGTCCACGACTTCGACCGCGACAAGTATGAGTGCGTGCAGACGTTGGAGGATCTGGACCGCTGGATCGCCCGCGCCCGCGCCGCCGGGGTCATCGGCTTCGACACCGAGACCGACGCCCTGTCAGCCACCCACGCCGGTTTGTGCGGCGTCTCCATTGCGGTGGGACCGAACGAGGCCTGCTACATCCCCCTGACCCATGACCACGAGCCGACGGGCGACGCCTCGCTGAGCGGCGGTTTCGACTTCGGTCTGGAACCGGCCGAGGGCGAGACACGCGAGCCGCTGACGCAGATCCATAAGCCAACCGCTCTGGAACGCCTCAAGACCCTGCTGGAAGATCCCGCGGTGCTGAAGGTCGGCCAGAACATCAAATACGACCTCGCCGTCATGGCCCGGCGCGGCATCCGCGTGGCCCCGATCGAGGACACCATGCTGATCAGCTACGTCCTTGAAGGCGGGCTGCACGGCCACGGCATGGACGAGCTGGCGCGCCTGCACCTCGGCCACGAAACCATCCCGTTCAAGAGCGTGGCGGGCGCGGGCAAGAGCCAGAAAAGCTTCAAGCACGTCGAGCTGAAACCGGCGACCTGCTACGCCGCCGAGGACGCGGACGTGACCCTGCGGCTCTACAGGCTGCTGAAGCCGCGTCTGGCGACCGAGCGCCTGACCACCGTCTATGAGACGCTGGAACGCGGCATGCCCGCCGTCCTGGCCGACATGGAGCTGAACGGGGTGCGGGTCGATCCCGACCGTCTGCGCTCCCTGTCCTCGACCTTCGGCCAGCGCATGGCCGAGTTGGAGGAGCAGGCGCACAAGCTGGCGGGCCGGCCCTTCAACGTCGGCAGCCCGCGTCAGATCGGCGAAATTCTATTTGGCGAGATGAGCCTGCCCGGCGGCAAGAAGACCGCATCCGGCCAGTGGGGCACAGACGCCAGCGTGCTGGAAGAACTGGCCCTGACACACGACCTGCCGCGAGCCATCCTGGACTGGCGCCAGCTGTCCAAGCTCAAGGGCACCTATACCGACGCCCTGGTCGCGGCCTCGGACCCGACGACGCACCGGGTGCATACGTCGTATCAGCTGGCGGCGGCGACGACGGGGCGTCTGGCCTCGTCCGATCCCAACCTGCAGAACATCCCGATCCGCACCGAGACCGGCCGCCTGATCCGTCAGGCCTTTATCGCCTCGCCGGGCCATGTCCTGATCAGCGCCGACTACAGCCAGATCGAGCTGCGCCTGCTGGCCCACATCGGCGACATCCCCGAGCTGAAGCGCGCCTTCAAGGCCGGTCTCGACATTCACGCCGCCACGGCGTCGGAAATGTTCGGCGTGCCGGTCGAGGGCATGCCGTCCGAGACGCGCCGCCGCGCCAAGGCCATCAACTTCGGCATCGTCTATGGCATCTCGGCCTTCGGTCTGGCGGCCCAGCTGGGCATCGATCAGGGCGAGGCCGGGGCCTATATCAAGACCTATTTCGAACGCTTCCCCGGCATCCGCGCCTACATGGACAAGACCAAGACCCAGGTGAAGGCCGACGGCTTCGTCACCACCGTCTTCGGCCGCCGCATCCACATCCCGGCCATCCATTCCAAGTCGGGCGCCGAGCGTCAGTTCGGCGAACGCGCCGCCATCAACGCCCCGATCCAAGGCGCCGCCGCCGACATCATCCGCCGCGCCATGATCCGCATGCCCGCCGCCCTGGCCGAGGCGGGGCTGAAGACCCGCATGCTGTTGCAGGTCCACGATGAACTGATCTTCGAAGCCCCCGAGGCCGAGGCCGAACGCGCCCTGGTCGTGGTCCGCAAGATCATGGAAGGCGCCGCCGACCCCGCCGTCGCCCTGACCGTGCCCCTGGTGGTCGAGGCCAAGGCCGCAAACAACTGGGACGAGGCTCACTGATGGAGACCGCCATGGACCCCGAAATCCACGACAACGCCGAGGCCACCCGCTACGAGCTGACGGTGGACGGCCAGACCGCCGTGGTCATCTACAACAAGGTGGCGGGCGGCCTGCTGATCACCGAGACCATCGTGCCGGTTCCGCTGGAGGGACGCGGCATCGCCAGCCGGATGGCCAAGCACGTCCTGGCCGACCTGAAGGAACGCGGTCTGGTCATCCTGCCGACCTGCCCCTTCTTCGCCAGCTATCTGAAGAAGCATCCCGAGTACGCCGACGTCGTGCATCCCAGCTATCGCATCGCTCTGGGTCTGTAACAGGGCCTTCCGAGGTCGCCTCAGGCGGCCGCGCCTGCTAGGGCGGGGCGATGAAGAACGAGACCCTCGACGTCCTGATCGTCGGCGCCGGCGCGGCCGGCATGATGTGCGCCATAGAGGCGGGCAAGCGCGGTCGTCGCGTGCGCGTCATCGACCACGCCCGCGCGCCCGGCGAGAAGATCCGCATCTCGGGCGGCGGGCGCTGCAACTTCACCAATACGAGAACCAGCGGGGCTGAGTTCCTGAGCGAGAACCCGCGTTTCGCCCTGTCGGCGCTGAAACGGTTCACCCAGCACGACTTCCTCAAGATGGTCGAGCGCCACGGCATCGCCTGGCACGAAAAGACCCTGGGCCAGCTGTTCTGCGACGACAGCGCCAAGCAGATCATCCGCATGCTGACGGACGAGATGAAGGCGGCGGGCGTGACCCTGTCGCTGGGTCTCGGCGTCAAGGCCATCGCCCGCGACGGCGAGCGCTTCACCGTCGATCTGGATGACGGCACGCGCGTCTCGGCGGCGTCTCTGGTGGTGGCCACCGGCGGCAAGTCCATCCCGAAGATGGGCGCGACCGGCTGGGGCTATGAGGTGGCGCGCCAGTTCGACCTGCGGGTGACGGAGACGCGTCCGGCCCTGGTGCCGCTGACCTTCGAGCCCGGCCTGCTGGAGCAGCTTGTCCCGCTGGCCGGCGTCGCCGTCGACGCCGTGGTCAAGACGACGGAAAAGTCGAGGCCCGCCAGCTTCACCGAAGCCATGCTGTTCACGCACAGGGGCCTGTCCGGCCCGTCGATCCTGCAGATCAGCTCCTACTGGCGCGAAGGCGAGGCCATCACCGTCAACATGGCCCCGACCGAGGACGTCGCCGCCCGGATGCTGGCGGCCAAGACCGAGAACGGCAAGCAGGCGGTGCATACGGCCCTGGGCCACATCATCCCCCGCCGACTGGCCGAGGTCGTCTGCGCCCGCGAGGGTCTGGCCGGCAAGCTGGCCGAGGTCGGCGACAAGAAGCTGCGGGCCATGGCCGAGACCGTCAACGTCTGGACGGTCAAGCCCGTCGGATCAGAGGGCTATCGCACCGCCGAGGTCACCCTGGGCGGGGTCGACACCGCCGCCCTGGACCAGCAGACGATGGAGGCGAAAGCCGTCCCCGGCCTCTTCTTCATCGGCGAGGTGGTCGATGTCACCGGCTGGCTGGGGGGCTACAACTTCCAGTGGGCCTGGTCGTCGGGCTGGGCGGCAGGGCAGACCTGCTGACGTGGGCCGCCGGGGCTGCGGCGTCTGCGCACGTTGTCGCAGGGCCGGCGCCACCCTAACTCTATCCTCAGCGGGACGGGCCCCTCTGGCGCGGCGAAAGCGGCGTGATGTCGGACCGCATCTTTCGACCTTGAGGACCCCATGCCCCTACTGATGTGCCCCAATGACAACGCCGCCATGCAGACGCTGGACCGCAACGGCGTCCAGTTCGACATGTGCCCCAGCTGCCGCGGCGTCTGGCTGGATCGCGGCGAACTGGAAAAACTGATGGCCGGCGCCGCCGAGGAAGGCCGCGCTTCCGCCCCTCAGGCCGCGTCGCAGCCGACCTATCAGCAGCCGGTCCAGCAGCAGCCCATGCAACAACCCTGGGACGGACAACCTCAGGGCTATCGCGAGCCGCCGCGCTACAAGGATGATCGTCATCGCGACGACGACTACCACCACCGCAAGAAGAAGAAGCGGATGGACATCTTCGACATCTTCGACTGACGGCGTTCAGGCGGCCAGTCCGACCGCCTTCATCAGCGGTCGCAAGGCCTGCACGGCGTCAGGCGCCGCGCCCAGCGCGGTGCGCACCTCGGGAGATCGGAACAGCCTGATCGCCTCAGCCCTGGCCCGGTCCGCGACCGGGCCCGTGGGCCCGGTTTCGGCAGCGGCGAGACGCAGAAGAGCCGCCAGCTTCTGCGTCGCCGGCACGGGGGCGCGCACAATCTGGACGGTCAGCCTGGCGTCCGCCTCGATGGAGCCCCCGACCACGCCCAGCGCCTCCACGATCGCGTCGCGATCACGGTCCGACAGCGCAGCATTGCCCACGGCACGCTGCAGGGCGCTGAGGGCGATCAGCTTCTGGCCGGGCGCCTGGCTCATGGCCCGCATCTCGGTTTCGAAGCGCAGGGAGGTGACACAGGCGTCCAGCCACCTGGCCGCCGCACGCTTGTTGGCGCCGCCGGTGACGTTCTCGCAGAGCCGCGCCAGCCGCTCCGCCTCCTTCAGCGCCGTGGGGCAGCCGCGCACATAGGCGGCGACGAAGTCCGCTGTCACCAGGCTCTTGGAGCGCTCGCTGAAGGCGGTCTGCACCTCTTCCAGCGTCAGCAGGCGACCGGCCGTGGCGGTCAGGGCGACCGCCAGCGCGCGCAGGATGTCGATTTCCCCCTGCGGGTCATTGGGCCGCAGCCGACGAGGGCTCATCAGTTCGCGCACCACCATTCGCGCCAGCGATGCGGACAGAAGCGGAAAGTCGCCCGCCGACAGCCGTTCGCCCAGCCGCGCCGGGCCGCCCTCCACCGGCGGCACCAGAACGGCCAGCCGGGCGTCGCGGGCGATCAGGGCGTTGATTTCGCGGGGGGCCACCATGCGCACCACCGCCGCCAGACTGGAGCCCTGATCCAGAGCCGGGCCGACGATCTGGGCCAGGCTAGCGCGCGAACCGAACAGCTCGCACAGCACCTGCTCGACCGGCACGAAGACCAGGGCGCGCGGCGGCCCGTCCGCCGGCGCGCGGTCGCAAAGATCCATCAGACGGTCCAGGCGCGCCCGGGCGCCCTTCACCCCCTTCAGCGCACCGGCGACAACCCCGCCCATGATAAAGGCGCGGTCCGCAGAGCCGCTCAGCCGATGCGCCACATCGGCGATCGAACGCTCGGCCAGACCGGGAAACTGGTTGCGGCGCCCCGCCTGCAGAACCCGTTCGATCGCCTGCTCGCTGAGTTTCAGATAGTGGCGCACCAGATCATGCACCGGCTGCCCCGTGGCCTGGCTTTCCGGCACGGCCACCTTCTGGATGGCGTGCTGCAACTCGACGCCCGAGGCCTCCAGCCGCTCGGCCAGATCGGGCCGGTGCAGCAGTTCGAACGTCGTCGCGCCCTGGCGGGTCAGCCAGTCCTCCAGCACGCGGCTGATAAGGTCGCGGGCATGGGGGGTATAGAGGTCCTGGACCCCGCGGCAGCTGGGGCCGACCCGCTCCTCGCGAACCTTCACCTTCTGCTTCATCTCGGGGGCGCCGCGCGTCAGGACGTTGACGCTGGCGAACTCCATGGTGTCGGGGTCCAGCGTCTCCTTGGTCACGCGCACGGCGCAGGCCTGACCGTCGCGCAGCAGGTCCTCGGCCGTTTCGATCGCCGTCTTGCGGTCCTCGGTCGCCATCGACAGCGACCAGGACGCGGGCGGCGTCTTGCGAATATAGATTTCGTAGTGAACCGGACCGGCCATGGCGTCTTTCGCGTATCGACCGGCCATCCTGCGCCCTCAGGCTTTAAGGCGAGGTTTCGCCTTTTCACGGCCAAGGTTGAAAGACAGGCTCTGGCGAACCATTTGCTGTGGCCGTAATGTCACCACGATGGAATAGAACGGTTACGCTTGTCGCGCGTTGAGCTTTCAACTGCGACGGATGATCGAACGACCGCCGCCGCCCGCACTCAGGAGAAGCTCTTGGCCAATATCACTCTGGTCGATGACGACGAAAACATCGTCGCCTCCGTGTCCCTGGCTCTCGAAAGCCACGGCCACAAGGTCACGGCCTATCATGACGGCGCCTCGGGCCTGGAAGCGCTGGAGGCCACGCCGCCGGATCTGGCCATCCTGGACGTCAAGATGCCGCGCATGGACGGTATGGAGGTGCTTCGCCGCCTGCGCCAGACCTCGCAGATCCCGGTCATCATGCTGACGTCCAAGGACGAGGAGATCGACGAGATCCTCGGCTTCAACCTCGGCGCCGACGACTATATCCACAAGCCCTTCAGCCAGCGTCTGCTGATCGAGCGGGTCAAGGCCCTGCTGCGCCGCACCGGCGCCGACGGCGGCGAGGTCGAGACGGCCGCCGAAGCCGCCGGCAAGGCGATCAAGCGCGGCAAGCTGTCGATGGACCCGGCGCGTCACGAAAGCACCTGGGAAGGCCGTCCGGTCAAGCTGACCGTCACCGAGTTCCTGTTGCTTCAGGCCCTGGCCCAGCGCCCCGGTTTCGTGAAGAGCCGCGACAGCCTGATGGACGCCGCCTACGACGATCAGGTCTATGTCGACGACCGCACCATCGACAGCCATGTCAAACGGATGCGAAAGAAGTTCCGGGTGGTCGATCCCGAGTTCGACGCGATCGAGACCCTGTATGGCGTCGGTTACCGCTACCGCGAAAGCTGAGATCGAGGACGCCCCGGCGCGGCGCCGTTTCCGCTTCGGCGGATCGCGCCTCGGCGGCTTCATTCTCGCGCTCAACCTGCTCAGCCTGCTGATCCTGTTCGGCGGGGCCCTGGCGCTGAATGAATGGAAACGCGGCCTGATCGAGGCGCGGCAGGAATCCCTGTCGGTCCAGGCCGAGCTTCTGGCCAATGTGCTGGGCGAGCTGGGCATCACCCGGGGCGAGCCCTATCCCATGCTCGACCCCGGATCGGCGGGCCTGTGGCTGCGCGACAACTTCATTCCTGCGGGCCAGCGGGCGCGCCTGTATGATCAGGACGGCCTGCTGGTTTCAGACAGCTACGCCGTCACCGACGCCATTCCGGGCGAGAGCCTGCCCCCTGCCCGTCCCGCCGGAACGCCGGTCCCCTCCAGCGAGCCCACGCCGCGCGAGGAAGCGCGACTGACGCGCGCCAACGCCGAACTCTCGGCCGAGGTCGAGCGCGCCCTGCAAGGCGCGCCCCAGGCCGACATCCGTCGCAACGAGGACGGCGACCGGGTCGTCTCGGTCTCCCTGCCCGTTCGCCACGTTCAGCAGGTGCTGGGCGTGCTGACGCTGGAAGCGGGCGACGTGGACGAGACCCTGGCCGCCCAGCGCCGCGCCCTGACGCCCTTTGCCCTGGTGGCCCTGGCGGTGAACCTGCTGTCGGCGCTGGTGCTGCATATGTTCGTGGCGCGGCCCGTCATGCGTCTGTCGGCGGCGGCGGATCAGGTGCGCCTGCAACGCGCCCGCGCCATCTCCCTGCCCGACCTCGAAGACCGCAAGGACGAGATCGGCGACCTGGCCCGCGCCCTGGAGTCGATGACTGACACCCTTTCGACGCGCATGGACGCCATCGAACGCTTCGCCGCCGACGTCAGCCACGAGATCAAGAACCCCCTGACCTCGATCCGCTCGGCCTTGGAGACCCTGCCCCTGGTCAAGACCGACGAGCAGAGGGCGCGCCTGACCAACCTGTTGCAACAGGACGTGCGTCGTCTGGACCGGCTGATCACCGACATCTCCAACGCCTCCCGGCTGGACGCCGAGCTGTCGCGCGACCGGCCGCGCCTGATCGACCTCAACGAACTGCTGGGCGACATCGTCGCGGTCTATGATGGCAGTCAGAAGCCGGGAGAGGCCGTGGTCCGCTTCGCCTCGACGGCCGAGGCCGCGCGCGTGCTTGGCCGCGACATTCCTCTGGGCCAGGTCTTCCGCAACCTGATCGACAACGCCCGCTCGTTCAGCCCGCCGGACGGCGAGGTCCGCGTGCGCCTGGAACGCGACGACAGCCGGGCCGACCTGCCGCTGCGCATCCGCGTCGAGGACGACGGCCCCGGCATCCCGGCGGAGAACCTCGAAACCGTGTTCGAGCGCTTCTACACCTCGCGCCCCAAGGGCACGGCCTTCGGCGCCAATTCGGGGCTGGGCCTGTCCATCGTGCGCCAGATCATCGACGCCCACGGCGGGCGGGTCCATGCCGAGAACCGTGTGGACGCGGCCGGCGCCGTGGTCGGAGCCCGCTTTGAAGTCCTGCTGCCCCTGGCTGGACGCCGCCCATGACCGCGCCGATGCAGCCGATCCACGCCACCGCCGTAGCCCGACATACGCCGCAGGGCTGGCGCGGCGTCCTGATCCAGGGCCCGTCCGGCGTGGGCAAGAGCGATCTGGCCCTGCGCCTGATCGGCCAGGGCTGGCGGCTGATCGCCGATGACTGGACCCATCTTTGGGCCTCCGACGACGCCCTTTACGCCTCCGCCCCGACCACCATCGCCGGCCGGATCGAGGCGCGCGGCCTGGGCATCGTCACCACGCCTTTCCAGCCCATCGCCCGGATCATGCTGGCTGTCGCCTGCACCCACGAGGCCGTCGAGCGCCTGCCCGAAGCCGCGACCTGGACCTGGGACGACGTGACGATTCCACGCCTGCGCCTGGACCCTCGCCCGGCCTCGGCGGGTCAGGTGGTTGCAACTGCGCTCGCCGCTCTTTGAACCGGCGCGCGATTGGCCTATGAAGGCCGGCTTGCAGATCAGTCCGGGCGCCTCAGAGGCGCTCGCTGAGAGCAGAAGCGCGGGGCGTATTGTCTTGGTGAAGCCTTCATGATCGGGCTGGTGATCGTCACCCACGGGGGCCTGGCCTCCGAATTTCTGGCGGCGATGGAGCACGTGGTCGGCCCTCAAAGGGGCGTGGCCGCGATCTGCATCGGCCCCGAGGACGACATGGAGCGACGCCGCCGCGACATCGTCGATGCGGCCGCCGCCGTGAACGACGGCGACGGCGTCATCCTGCTGACCGACATGTTCGGCGGCACGCCCTCCAACCTGGCCATTTCGGTGATGGAGCAGACCCACGCCGAGGTCATCGCCGGGCTGAACCTGCCCATGCTGATCAAGCTGGCCAGCGTGCGCGGTCGCGAAGACCTGGAGACCTGCGTCGCCCATGCGCAGGACGCGGGGCGCAAATACATCTCGGTGGCGTCCTGGGTTCTGGCGGGCGAAAAATGACCGACGCTTCTGTTCAGGGCCCCATCCAGGTCACCGTCGGCATCTGCAACCAGCGCGGGCTGCACGCCCGCGCCTCGGCCAAGTTCGTCAAGCTGGCCTCCAGCTTCGAATCCGAGATTCGCGTCACGCGCGACGGCGTCACCGTTGACGCCCGCTCGATCATGGGCCTGCTGATGCTGGGCGCCGGGATCGGCTGCGGCGTCGATATCGAAGCCGACGGCCCCGACGCCGCCGAAGCCATCGAGGCCCTCAGCGACCTCGTCGCCCGCAAGTTCGACGAAGACCAATAGGCCCGGCGCCGAGCCTCAAGGCGTCTCGGTGATCAGCAGCGCGGCGCTGGCCGTGCCATTCATCACAGGTCCAGTTGCAGCCCTGGCCGCCCGCCAGGACGGCCAGTCATGCAGTCAGATGGTGCGGGGTTGGCGTCAGACGTCGACGGCGGCGTCCAGGGCGTTTTCCTGGATGAACTCGCGGCGCGGTTCGACCACGTCGCCCATGAGCTTGGCGAACAGGTCGTCGGCGTCGTCGCCATGCTCGACCTTGACCTGCAGCAGGGTGCGGGCGTTGACGTCCAGCGTCGTCTCCCACAACTGCTCGGGGTTCATCTCGCCCAGACCCTTGTAGCGCTGGATGGCCATGCCCTTCTTGCCGGCGTCCAGCACCGCGTTCAGCAGGTCGAGAGGGCCGCGAATGGTCGTCGACTTGTCCTTGCGGCGATAGACGCCGGGCTGGTCGAACAGCCCCTCGAAGGCGCCGGCGCGCTCGGCCAGACGCCGGGCGTCCAGCGAGCGGCCCAGTTGCTCGTCCAGGACGATGGTCTCGGTCACGGCGCGACGGACGCGGCTGAACAGGACCCCGCCCTGTTCGGCGCGCGCGCCCGACCAGGCGCCGTCGCCTTCTTCGGCATAGAGGTTCAGGCGTTCGGCGGCGCTGGCGGCGCGCGCCTCCAGCTCGCCGGTCTCGGTGAACAGGCCGGCCAGGGCCCCCTGCTCGATGGCGAAGGCAGGAGCCCGGGCGGCCAGACGGTCGACCAGGGCCTTGAAGGCCTTGGCCTCGCGCACCAGGGCCTGCAGGTCCAGACCCATGCGGCGCTCGCCGTTGGCCAGGTCGAGCTCGGCGTCGCCGCAGCCCTCCTCGATCAGGTAGGCGTCCATCTCCGCCTGGTCCTTGACGTAGCGGTGCTGCTTGCCCTTCGACACCTTATAGAGCGGCGGCTGGGCGATGTAGACGTGGCCGCGTTCGATCAGCTCCGGCATCTGACGATAGAAGAAGGTCAGCAGCAGGGTGCGGATGTGGGCGCCGTCGACGTCGGCGTCGGCCATCAGGATGATCTTGTGATAGCGCAGCTTGTCGGCGTTGAAGTCGTCGCGGCCGATGCCGGTCCCCAGGGCCAGGATCAGGGTGCCGATCAGCTCCGACGACAGCATCCGGTCAAAGCGCGCCCGCTCGACGTTCAGGATCTTGCCGCGCAGGGGCAGGACGGCCTGGTTCTCGCGGTTACGCGCCTGCTTGGCCGAGCCGCCGGCGGAATCGCCCTCGACGATGAACAGTTCGGACTTGGCCGGATCGCGTTCCTGACAGTCGGCCAGCTTGCCGGGCAGGGAGCTGATCTCCAGCGCCGACTTGCGCCGCGTCAGGTCGCGCGCCTTGCGGGCGGCTTCACGCGCCGAGGCGGCTTCGATGATCTTGGATACGATCAGTCGCGCTTCGACCGGGTGTTCCTCGAACCATTGCGACAGGCCCTCGGAGCAGAGGTTTTCGACCGCCGGGCGCACCTCGGACGAGACCAGCTTGTCCTTGGTCTGCGAACTGAACTTGGGGTCCGGCACCTTGACCGAGAGAACGCAGGTCAGGCCCTCGCGGGCGTCCTCGCCGGTCGGCGCGACCTTCTCCTTCTTGGCCAGGCCCGAGCTCTCGATATAGCTGCCCATGACGCGGGTCAAACTGGCGCGGAAGGCCGACAGGTGGGTGCCCCCATCCCGCTGCGGGATGTTGTTGGTGAAGCACAGCATGGTCTCGTGGTAGCTGTCGTTCCACCACAGGGCCAGATCCACCTCGATGCCGTCCTTCTGGCCGCGAATGACGATGACGTCCTTCAGGATCGGCGTCTTGGACTTGTCGAGGTGGCGCACGAAGGCTTCGACGCCGCCCTCATAGTGCAGCAGGATCTCGACCGGCTCGGCCCCGCGGTGATCCGACAGCTTGATGACCACGCCGGAGTTCAGGAAGGCCAGCTCGCGCAGGCGGTGCTCCAGCGTCTTCAGGTCGAAGTCGATGTGGCTGAAGGTGGTGACCGAGGGATAGAAGGTGACCTCGGTGCCGGTCAGCAGGTGCCCCTTGTCCTCGCGCATCGGCGCGTCGCCGATGACGGCGAGCGAACGCACCGTCTCGCCGCGCTCGAAGCGGACGCTGTGCTTCTTGCCGTCGCGATAGACGACCAGCTCCAGCCAGTCGGACAGGGCGTTGACCACGGACACGCCCACGCCGTGCAGACCGCCCGACACCTTGTAGGAGTTCTGATCGAACTTACCCCCGGCGTGCAGCTGGGTCATGATGACCTCGGCGGCGGACACGCCTTCCTCTGCGTGGATGGCGGTCGGGATGCCGCGACCATTGTCGGTCACGGTAACCGAGCCGTCCTCGTTCAGCGTGACGGTGACCAGATCGGCGTGACCGGCCAGGGCCTCGTCGATGGCGTTGTCCACCACCTCATAGACCATGTGGTGCAGGCCGGAGCCGTCGTCGGTGTCGCCGATATACATGCCGGGGCGCTTGCGCACCGCGTCCAGGCCTTTGAGAACCTTGATGGAATCAGCGCCGTATTCCGGCGAGGCGTCAGTCTGGTCGGTCATGAAAACGTCGGCTCAGGGTCCGCGGACGGACAGGGAAAAGACGGCCTTTCAGCCGTCTGCATCAGGTCGCAATTCACCGCGCCCCGACACCGATAACATATAGGAAATTTGACAGGAAAAGCGAGCCTTTGTCCCCCTCTCCCTCCCCTTCATGGGGAGGGTGGTCGCACAGCGACCGGGTGGGGAGGGCGAGGCGAGAAAGACGCAGCGCCTGAATAGCCGAAGCGCCCCCACCCGACCTCGGCTACGCCTCGGCCACCCTCCCCATGAAGGGGAGGGAGAATGCGCCTACTCGCCCGCGAGCAGCGCCCCGCCCTCCACGCTCACGAACTGCGCCCGCCCTTCCAGCGCCGCGAACAGGCTGCGCTCGGTGCCGGTCATGAAGGCCGGCAGACCCAGGGCCTCGATCTCGTCGAACAGGGCCGCGCGCCGCACCTCGTCGAGGTGGGCCGGAGCCTCGTCCAGCAGCAGGACGGGCTGCGCCTTCTGGCCCCCAAGACGCCCGACCTGGGCCAGGATCAGGTTCAGCACCAGGGCCTTCTGCTCGCCCGACGAGCCTTCGGCGGCGGGCCGGTTCTTCTCGCGGTGAAGGGCCGTCAGGTCCGAACGATGCGGCCCGAACAGCGAACGTCCGGCGGCGGCGTCGCGCCCCCGCGCCCGCACAAAGCCCTCGCCCAGCATCCCGACGATGTCGGCCTCGTCCGCGCCGGCCGCCGCCATCGCCTCAGCCTCGCCGGTCAGACCCAGATCGGCCTGGGGAAAGGGCCGGTCGTCGCGCGCGTCGATACCCGCCTGCAAGGCCGCCAGCGCCGTGGTGCGCGCCATCGCCGCCCGCGCCCCGGCCTCGGACAGCCGCGCCTCCAGCGCGTCCAGCCACAGGGGGTCGGCGGGCTTGCCTTCCGCCCCGTCGGTCAGCAGCCGCAACCGCTCGCGCAGGGCCTTTTCATAGGTCGAGACCGTCGCCGCATGGTCGGGATTGGCCGCAAAGACCAGCCGGTCAAAGAAGCGTAAGCGCCCCGCCCGCGCGTCGGAAAACAGCCGATCCTGCTCGGGCGTGGCCCAGACCGGGCGCAGATGCTCCAGCAGCCGCCCCGGCGGCGCCGTCTCGCCGTCGATGCGGACGATGCGCCTTGCAGCCCCCGGCGTCTGCACCCCGGTGCCCAGACGCACCTCTTCGCCATCCTCGTCCAGCGTCACCATGACGGCCCAGGCCCGCCCCACGGCCTCGCCCGGCTCGCGCCGCCCCATCTCCTGCGCCGTCGCTCCGCGCAGGCCCTTGCCGGGCGTCAGCAGACTGATGGCCTCCAGCAGATTGGTCTTGCCCGCCCCGTTCGGCCCATGCAGCACCACGGCCCCGCCGGAGACCGGCAGGCTGGCGCTCGCATAGGAACGGAAGTCGGTGAGGGCGAGGGAGGTGATCATGCTTGGGTCAGCAGATACACCGATTTGACAGGTCCACTAGTAAACCGCTCACCCCGGCGGACGCCGGGGTCCAGTGAGAGCCGGGCCCACCGCAGTTGGAGCCAAAGGACTGGATCCCGGCGTCCGCCGGGATGAGCGGTCAAACCTGAGCGCTCACAGCAATGTCGGAAGCAGATCATCCCAGCCCGGATTCATCCGCTCGATCAGGTCGAGCTTCCACACCCGCCGCCATTCCTTGATCTGGCGCTCACGACGAAAAGCCTCGTCGCGCGTGCCGTGGCATTCAAACCAGACCAGGCGGGAAACCCCATACTTGGCGGTGAAGCCGCCACGGAGCTTCTCGCGATGCTCGACGACCCGCTTCAACAGGTCGTCGGTCGAGCCGGTGTAGAGGACGCCGTTGCGGCGGCCGGCCAGGATGTAGGTGTAGAAATACATCCAACCTCCCGGCGCGGCGCTCACCTTTTCTGCGGCGCTTAGACCCGCAGCGGCATCAGCACGTACTGCACGCCCGGATCGGCCGGATCGAGCACCAGGGTCGGCGACGCGGGGTCGGCGAATTTGAAGTGGGCGGTTTCGCCGGTGATCTGGCCGGCGACGTCCAGCAGATAGCGGGCGTTGAAGCCGATTTCGAAGGGCTCTTCGGAATAGCCGATCTCGACCTCTTCCTCGGCCTGACCGGCCTCCATGTTGCGGACTGTCAGCTTCACCCGGTCATTGTCGAAGGCCAGCTTCACCGAGCGGCTCTTTTCGGCCGAGATGGTGGCGACGCGGTCCACGGCCTTGGCGAACAGGGCGTTGTCGATGTCGGCCTGCTTGTCGTTGCCCTTGGGAATGACGCGCAGATAGTCGGGGAAGGCGCCGTCGATGACCTTGGAGGTCAGGCTGGCCTGGCCGAACTCGAAACGGATCTTCTGGGCCGAGACCTGGACCTCGACCGGGCCGTTTCCGTCGTCCAGCAGGCGGCGGACCTGATCAACGGTCTTGCGCGGCACGATGACGCCGGGACCGCCCGCCGCGCCTTCCGGCGCCGGGGTCTCGGCCAGGGCCAGACGGTGACCGTCGGTGGCCACGGCGCGCAGCAGGGGAATGCCGCCCTCGGCCACCGTGTGCAGGTAGAGGCCGTTCAGATAGTAGCGCGTCTCTTCGGTCGAGACGGCGAAGCGGGTCTTGTCGATCAGACGGGCCAGATCTTCCTTGGGCAGCGAATAACGCGCGCCCGTGGATTCCGTCGACATGATCGGGAAGTCGCCGGCCGGCAGGACCGGCAGGTTGAACTTGGACCGGCCCGCCGAGATGACCAGACGCGGATCGTCGCCCGAATAGGTCAGCGAGACCTCGGCGCCGTCCGGCAGCTTCTTGACGATTTCGTACAGGGTGTGGGCCGAGGCCGTGATCTGGCCCTCGACGTTCACCTGGGCCTCGGCCTCGTCCACCATCTCCATGTCGAGATCGGTGGCGGCGAAGGCCAGCCGGTCGCGCCCGGCGCTCAGCAACACGTTCGACAGGATCGGAATGGTGTTGCGGCGCTCGACCACGCTCTGAACATGCCCGAGGGCCTTCAGGAGCGCGGAACGTTCGATGGTCAGCTGCATGTGGTCTCGCCCGGGCCGCGACGCCTTCATCAGCGTCGCCGTAAGGATGGGCTGGAACACTAGCGCATTGAGCGGCGGGGGCAACGGGGGGCCGACATCCTGTGACGTCTGCCCCCGCTATCCACAGGCTGGCCGTGGACGAAACCTTATCCGCGCAGCTTGCGCGACACTTCCCGTTTTATCCGCGCAGCTTGCGGGTCAGGGCCTCGACGTCGCGTGCGATCTGCTCTTCCTTGGGCATCAGCTCCTCGATCTTGCGCACGCCGTGCAGGACGGTCGTGTGATCGCGTCCGCCGAAGCGACGGCCGATGTCGGGATAGGAGCGGGTCGTGTGCTGCTTGCACAGGTACATGGCGATCTGGCGCGGGCGGGCGATGGCGCGGGTGCGGCGCTCGCTCAGCAGATCGGCCTGCTTCAGGTTGAAGTGGTCGGCGACCGTCTTCTGGATCTCGTCCACCGTGATGCGACGCTCGGGGCCGCCGCGCAGGGCGACGCCCAGCAGGCTCTGCGCCTCGTCCACGCCCAGGGTCGACAGGCGGGCGCCGGCGACGGCGGCCAGGGTGTTCACGGCGCCTTCCAGTTCACGCATGGAGCCGGGGGTGCGGTCCACCAGATGTTCCAGAACATCGGTGCGGGCCTCGCCCGTCACGACGCCCAGCCGGGCCAGGGCGTGCAGACGCGACTGGGCCACGGCGATCTTCAGATTGCGGTCGGCGGCTTCGACCGGGCAGGTCAGGCCGGCGGACAGGTGGCTGCGCAGGCGCGGCTCGACATCGGTCAGGGCGGTCGGGGCGCGGTCGGCCGACAGGACGATGCGTTTGCCGTCCTCGATCAGCGCGGTCAGGGTGCTGAGCAGTTCCTCTTGCGTCGAGGTCTTGCCCCCGACGAACTGGACGTCGTCCAGCAGCAGCATGTCGGCCGAGCGCAGGCTGTCCTTGAAGGCCGCGGTCGAGCGGTCCTGCATGGCGCGCACGAAGGTCGAGAGGAAGCGCTCGGCGGTCAGATAGACCACCTTGGCGTCGGGGCGCAGGCGCTGCGCCTCCCAGGCGATGGCGTTCAGCAGGTGGGTCTTGCCGTAGCCGTAGGGGCCGCAGAAGAAGACCGGGTTGAAATGGCCGTCGGCCCAGCTGGCCACCTGCCTGGCGATGGCCAGGGCAAAGGCGTTGCCCTGGCCTTCGACGAAGCTGTCGAACGTCAGGCGCTCTTGCAGACCGGCGGCGCGGACGGCGCGGGCGCCGTCGGTCGAGGGGGCGAAGGAGGAGGCGGCCGACGCCATGGCCGGGGCGACCACGCCGCCCACCGAGGCCAGGCGCGGAGCCTCGCCGGCGGGGAAGGCGGTGGCCGGAGCGGGCGAACCCACCTCGGCGCGGCAGCGGACATCCAGACGGCGCGAAAGGCCGTCCAGGCCCAGCCACAGCTCGTTCATGCGACGCAGGGCGTTCTTGCGCACCCAGTCCCGCGCATAGGCGGTCGGCGTCACCAGGATCAGATTGCCCGAAGCGTCCAGCCGCACGGCCGACGGCGCGATGTAGCTGCTGAACGGACCGTCGCCGATCTCGGTCTTCAGGCGGCCCGCCGCCTCAGTCCAGATACGGTCAGGATCCGTCATGCCCGTCATCGCCGCGCCCCCCAATATCGTCAAAACACACCCGCCAAGAGCTAGAACCACCGAACGAACGCACGTCGAAGGCGACTGCCGGGACGACTTCTCCTGTCCCGAAAAGCCGAGGCTTCACAGGTGGGGTCATACTCACGGACAGACGTCTCCCGCCGGCGGAAACCATTGATTTCCCCCGTCTTCATCCGGATTGGGATGGAAGTGCGTTACCGGCCAAAACTTACGCGTCGCACGCCGGAGATCAACGCTGATTCGAGTCGAGATTCGCACTTAAATTGTTTGACTCCGGCAAACCTCGGCCGCGCTTGAGAAAATGGCCGTTTCGCCCCAATTTCGATCAGCGGATTCCATCAGTCGCTTAGCGCCAGACAGCAAGACGGCGAGGGAGCTTGCGCTTCCTCGCCGTTGAAATCGCTGGATTTTCTTGCGACAACCCCGTTACGGGTCATCCGAACGCGTCAGATGACGTCGTTTGACAAAGGCGTGAAAGCCCGTCCGCGACGCCGTCTAAATCAGGCGGCCGACAGCTTCTTCAGCTGGGCGGCCAGACGCGAAACCTTGCGCGAGCCGGTGTTCTTGTGAACCACGCCCTTGGACACGGCGCGCATCAGTTCCGACTGGGCCGTGATGAAGGCGGCCTTGGCCGCGGCGGCGTCGCCGCCCGTCAGGGCTTCCTGGAACTTACGCAGGTAAGTACGGACGCGGGTGCGGCGGGCCTTGTTTACTTCGGTCCGCGCTTCGATCTTGCGGATCGCCTTGCGGGCGCCTGCATTGTTGGCCATCGGGTAAAACCTTCGAACGAAAACGCCGCGAACCCACGTCCACGGCGAGGAAATCTCAAGAGCGGGCGGCTATAGCGGAAAGGCTCCGGCCGGTCAACGCGACCCGGCCGGAATTGAATCACAGCCTGGGTTTCAGCGCCCCGTGAAGACGGGTTTGCGCTTCTCGACGAAGGCGGCCATCCCCTCCTTCTGGTCCTCGAAGGCGAACAGGGAGTGGAACAGGCGGCGCTCGAACACCACCCCTTGTGTCAGGGTCGTCTCGAAGGCGGCGTTGACCAGCTCCTTGTTGGCCATGACCGCCAGGATCGACTGGCCGGCGATCTTGGCCGCCGCCGCGCGCGCCTCGTCCAGCAGGGCGTCGGACGCCACCACGCGCGAGACCAGACCGGCCCGCTCGGCCTCGGCCGCGTCCATCATCCGGCCGGTCAGGCACATGTCCATCGCCTTGGCCTTGCCCACGGCGCGGGTCAGGCGCTGAGAACCGCCGATGCCGGGGGCCACGCCCAGGTTGATCTCGGGCTGGCCGAACTTGGCCGTCTCCGAGGCGATGATGAAGTCGCACAGCATGGCCAGCTCGCAGCCGCCGCCCAGGGCGTAGCCCGACACCGCCGCGATGATCGGCTTGCGGAAGCTGGCCACCCGGTCATGGGCGCGGGCGAAGAAGTTGCCGCGATACATGTCGGCATAGGCCTGGTCCGCCATCTCCTTGATGTCGGCGCCGGCGGCGAAGGCCTTCGCCGAGCCGGTCAGGACGACGCAACGCACGCTGTCGTCCTCGGCCACGCTCTCCAGGAAGTCGCCCAGCTCACCGGTCAGGGTGGTGTTCAGCGCATTCAGCGCCTCGGGCCGGTTCAGGGTGACGACCGCATAGCCGTCGGCATGACGTTCGATCAGCAGGGTGGAATAGGCGTCGGCCATCTGGGCGCTCCTCTATGTCGTTCGCGGCAGGTCTAGCGCCTCAGCCCGCCCACTGGAACACCCGCGCCCTAACCCTTCTGGCAGACCGGACAGAAGAAGGTCGAACGCCCGCCTTGGACCACGCGCGTCACCACGCCGGAACAGTTTTCCGTCCGGCACGACTCGCCCTCGCGGCCATAGACGTCGAAGCGATGCTGGAAATAGCCCTGCCCGCCCTCGACATTGGCGAAGTCCTTCAGCGTTGATCCGCCCGCCGTGATGGCGTCGGCCAGGACGCTGCGCACCTCGATCGCCAGCCGCTCCAGCCGGGGCCGACTGACCTTGCCCGCCGGCGTCAGCGGCGAGATGCGCGCCCGATAGAGGGCTTCGCAGACATAGATATTGCCCAGTCCCGCGACATTCCTCTGGTCAAGCAGGCTGACCTTGATGTTCTGCGTCTTGCCCGCAAACACCTCGGCCAGATGGGCGGCGGAAAACCCGTTGCCCAGCGGCTCCGGTCCCAGACCCGCAAACCAGGCATGCCCCTGGACTGCTTCCGTCGGGATCAGCCCCATGAAGCCGAACCGCCGCGCGTCGGCATAACCCAGCCGCGTCGTCACCCCGTCCCGCTCGGCCGTCAGGCTCATGTGCTCATGCTTGCCGACCAGCGGCGCCTCCGTCTCGAACACCCCCGGCGCCGCGCCTTCCAGCGTGAACCGCCCGGTCATGCCCAGATGCGTCACCCAGGTCTCGCCGGTCGACAGCGGGAACAGCAGATACTTGGCCCGCCGGTCCAGCCGCAGCACCGTCGCCCCGTCCAGCCGCTCGACGAACCGCTCGGGAAAGGGAAAGCGCAGATCCGGCCGGTTCTGACGCGCCATCGTCAGCCGCGCCCCCTCCAGCACCGGCTCCAGACCACGCCGCACGGTTTCGACTTCGGGTAATTCAGGCATGCCCAAACCTAGCCCTTCTCCCCCAAGGCGAGAAGCCGCCTCTCCTCCTTCCCCCCTTGCGGGAGAAGGCGGCTGGCGCAGCGACAGAACGGCGCCTGCCCCACCCGGCCACTGACGCGACCACACTCCCCATGAAGGGGAGGGAGAGGTGCTCGCCTATCTCTCCGCGACCCGTTGTCACAGCGCCGCTTTCAGGATTACCTCCGCGCGACAACGGAAAAGAGCCCCGCATGACAGACAGTCCTCCCACCACCGGCAAACGCATCGAGCTGACCATCCGCGCCCTGATCCTGGGCTGCTTGTTGGCGGCGGTGTTTACGGCGGCCAACACCTATCTGGGGCTGAAGGTCGGCCTGACCTTCGCCTCGGCCATTCCGGCGGCGGTCATCTCCATGGCCCTGCTGCGCGCCTTCAAGGGTTCGACCATCTGGGAGAACATGACAGTCCAGACCGTCGCCTCGGTCGGCGGCGCCATGAGCTCGATCATCTTCGTCCTGCCCGGTCTGGTCATGATCGGCTGGTGGATGAACTTCCCCTTCTGGGAGTCGGTGGCGATCTGCGTGCTCGGCGGCGTGCTGGGCGTGACCTTCTCCATTCCCCTGCGCCGCACCCTGGTTGTCCAGGGCGGCCTGCCCTACCCCGAGGGCGTCGCCGCCGCCGAGGTGCTCAAGGTCGGCTCGCCGGGCGCGGATGAATCCGAAAGCGCGGTGCGCGAGAACCGTTCGGGCCTGTTCGTCGTCATCGGCAGCGCCATCGCCTCGGCCTTCTTCGCCTTTCTGGCATCGGCCCGCGTCTTCGCCGCCGAGACCACCGCCTTCCTGCGCCTGCCCGCGGCTCTGGGCGGGGGCGCCACCGGCGTCGGCTTCTCCATGCAGTTCGCCCTTCTGGGCGCCGGTCACCTGATCGGTCTGGCCGTCGGCCTGACCCAGCTGTTCGGCCTGGTCCTGGCCTGGCTGATCTTCGTGCCCATCCTGACCTCGCCCGAGTTCGCGGCCTGGGCCGCCGCCCACGGCGTGCCGTCCATCGCCGCCAGCCTGCCCGCCGGCGCCCCGGCCGAGGAACTGGCCATGACCGTCTGGGCGCGGGAAGTCCGCTTCATCGGCGCCGGCGTCATCGGCGTCGCCGCCCTGTGGACCCTGTTCAAACTGGCCAGGCCTCTGGTCGCCGGTCTGGCCTCGGCCCTGGCCGCCCAGTCGAAACGCGCCCACGGCGAGGTGCTGGACCGCACCGAGCAGGACATTCCGATCAAGATCGTCGGCCTGCTCTCGCTCGCCGCCCTGGTCGGCATCGCCGTCCTGCTGGCCGTCTTCGCCCAGGGCACGGCCCTCGCCGGTTCGACCCCGCTGCTGGTCGTCGGCGGTTTGATCTACGTCGTGGTCATCGGCTTCGCCGTGGCCGCCATCTGCGGCTACATGGCCGGCCTGATCGGTTCGTCGAACAGCCCCGTTTCGGGCGTCGGCATCCTGGCCATCATCATCGCCTCCCTGCTGATGCTGGGCGTCATGGCCATAGCGGGCGTGCCGGCCGATCCGTCGATCATCGCCTTCGCCCTGATCGTCACCGCCGTGGTCTTCGCCGTGGCCGTCATCTCCAATGACAACCTGCAGGACCTCAAGACCGGCCAGCTGGTCGAGGCCACGCCCTGGCGTCAGCAGACGGCCCTGCTGGTCGGCGTCGTCGCCGGCGCCCTGGTCATCCCCTTCGTCCTGGACATGATGAACCAGGCCTTCGGCTTCGAAGGCGGCCCGCCCGCCATCGTCGAGGGCTCGCAGACCCTGGCCGCCCCCCAGGCCACCCTGATCTCGGCCCTGGCCAAGGGCGTCATCAGCGGCGAGCTGCGCTGGGACCTGATCGGCATCGGCGCCCTGGTCGGCGTCGGCGTCATCATCCTCGACGTCATCCTGCGCGGCGCCACCAAGGACAAGATCAAGCTGCCGCCGCTGGCCGCCGGCATCGGCGTCTATCTGCCGGCCGCCGTCACCACCATGCTGGTCGTCGGCGCCGTCTGCGGCTGGGCCTATGAGAAGTGGATCGCCACCACCCGCTTCGCCGACGTCGGCCGCCGCATGGGCGTGCTTCTGGCGTCCGGCCTGATCGTCGGCGAAAGCCTGTTCGGCGTCTTCACCGCCGCCGTCATCGTCAGCACACGGAACGAGGCGCCCTTCGCGCTTCTGCCCAAGGAGACGATGTGGCCCGCCATGTGGGCCGGTCTGATCGCCTTCGCCGTCCTGACCTTCGCCCTCTACGCCTGGATCCGCAGCCGCTCGGCCAGGGTCTAGATCGCGGAGGCGAAAGCCTCCGCCGCCCTGCTGGGCCGCCGTTCGCGGTGGCGCAGCAGATGAAACGGCCGCTCGGGCAGATCGAGCGGCAGACGAACCAGCCGCCCCGCCTCGATCAGGGGCTGGGCGGCCAGTTCCGAAATCGCCGTGACCAGCCCGCCCGCCGCCACCGCCGACAGGATGGCCTCGTTGGACGGCAGGGTCAGAACGGCGCGTAGCCCCGCCGCGACGCCGCGCGGCAGGGCCGCCTCGAACTCGCTGCGCGTCCCCGACCCCTCTTCCCGCAAGACCCAGTCCAGCGCCTTCAACTCCGCCGCCGACAGGGGCTCGGCCCGCCCCGCCAGCGGATGCCCCGGCGCCGCCACCACCACCAGCCGGTCCGCGTCGATCCGCACCTTCTCGACCCGGGACGCCTCGAACGCCCCCTCGATCAGGCCCAGTTCCGCCTCGCCCGCCAGCACGGCCTCGACCACCCGGTGCGTATTGCCGATCGACAGGTGCAGTTGGATCTCGAGATGGGCCCGGGCAAAGGCCGCCATGCGCGGCGGCAGCCAGTAGGCGGCGATGGTCTGGCTGGCGAACAGCCGCACCGCGCCGCGTTTCAACCCCGCCAGATCGTCCAGCGCCTGCTCCGCCGCCTCGGCCTGGGCCAGGACGGCGCGAGCCTCGGGCAGGAAGGCGGCCCCCGCCGCGTTCAGCGCCAAGCCCCGCCCGACGCGGTCGAACAGCTGGGTCCCGTGCCGCGCCTCCAGCGCCGCGACCGCCGCGCTGACCGCCGACTGGGTCAGGTTCAACGCCTCCGCCGCCCGCGTCATATGCAGACGCTCGGCCACGGCGACAAAGATGCGAAGCTGTTCCAGCGTCATGGCCAATCAATCGCTTTTATCGATCATTAAATCCAGAACTATCCGTTGGAACGATCAGAGGTCGGAGCAGATGATGCGGCGACATGACGATCGCTCACCATCCGGTCCCCGCCCACGCCAGCCTGTTCGGTCCGCTGCACGGCGTGGCGCGCCTGCTGCCCGGGGTGCTGTTGAGCGCCGGCATCGGCGCCATCGCCTTCGGCCTTCAACTGATCGAGACCGCCCTCTTTTCTCATCCGTGGATCGAGGGCCTGGTCATCGCCATCCTGTTGGGCGCCGGCCTGCGCCTGTTCTGGACTCCGTCCAGCCTCTGGACGCCGGGCGTTCAGTTCAGCGCCAAGACCCTGCTGGAGGTCGCGGTCGCCCTGCTGGGCGCCACCGTGTCCGGCGCCGCCGTCATGGCGCTGGGGCCCGTGCTGCTGCTGGCCATCGTCGGCGTGGTCGCCCTGGCCATCGTCGGCGGCTACGCCCTGGGTCGCGCCTTCGGCCTGCCGCCGGCCATGGCCCTGCTGGTGGCCTGCGGCAACGCCATCTGCGGCAACTCCGCCATCGCCGCCGTCGCCCCTGTGATCGAGGCCGAAGGTCAGGACGTGGCCGCCGCCATTGGTTTCACCGCCGTCCTCGGCATTCTGGTGGTGCTGCTGGTTCCCGCCGTCGGAGCGCTGATGGGTTTCGACGCGGCCAAGGTCGGCGTCCTGGCCGGCCTGACCGTCTATGCGGTGCCCCAGGTGCTGGCCGCCGCCGCCCCTGCCGGCATGCTGGCCGTCCAGACCGGCGCCATCGTCAAGCTGGTCCGGGTCCTGATGCTGGGTCCGGTCTGTCTGGTGCTGGGCCTGATGCGTTCGGCCAAGGGGGAAGGCGGGGGGGAGGGCGCCAAGGGTCCCAAACTGCACCACATGGCTCCCTGGTTCATCATCGTCTTTCTGATCCTGATGGGACTGCGCTCGGCCGGAGCCATTCCCGAGGTCGTCCTGCCGCCGCTGCAGGCCGGGGTGACCGCCATGACCCTGGCGGCCATGGCGGGCCTGGGCCTGATGGTCGATCCGCGCGCCGTCGTCCGCGCCGGGCCGCGCGTGGCCGCTGTGGCTGCCCTGTCCGCCCTGCTGATCGGCGCGCTGGCCCTGGCGACCATCGTGCTCATTTTGCCCGCCTGACGCACAATCGAACCGCCCCGCTGGCCTTTCCGGCGATAGGGCTGTAAGAGGCGCCGCTTCCTTCCCGCTTTCCGCATCTTGCAGCGGCCCGGACTTCCGTGGCCGAACACAGTCCGCCCGAGCCCGAAATGAACCTTCGTAACGTCGCTATCATCGCCCACGTTGACCACGGCAAGACGACCCTGGTCGATCAGCTGCTGGCCCAGTCCGGCGTCTTCCGAGCCAATGAGGCGACGACCGAGCGCGCCATGGACTCGAACGACCAGGAAAAGGAACGCGGCATCACCATCCTGGCCAAGTGCACCTCGGTGCTCTGGAACGGCAAGGCCGGCGAAACCCGCATCAACATCATCGACACCCCCGGCCACGCCGACTTCGGCGGTGAAGTCGAGCGCATCCTGGGCATGGTGGACGGCTGCGTCATCCTGGTCGACGCCGAAGAGGGCGTCATGCCCCAGACCAAGTTCGTGCTGACCAAGGCGCTGAAGATGGGCCTGCGCCCCATCCTCTGCATCAACAAGGTCGACCGCGCCCACGCCGATCCGGACCGCGTCCACAACGAGACCTTCGACCTGTTCGCCGCCATCGGCGCGACGGACGAGCAGTTGGACTTCCCCCACATCTACGCCTCGGGCCGCAACGGCTGGGCGACGCTGGACCTGAACCAGCCCAACGACAACCTGGCCCCGCTGTTCGACCTGATCGTCGACCACGTGCCGCCGCCCGCCGTCCAGGCCAACAAGGACAAGCCGTTCCGCATGCTGGACGTGCTGATCGAAAGCGATCCCTTCCTGGGTCGCCTGCTGACCGGCCGCATCGAAAGCGGCAAGGCCATTCCCGGCATGGCGATCCACGCCCTTGACCGTGAAGGCAAGGAAATCGAGCGCGGCCGCATCACCAAGGTCCTGGCCTTCCGCGGCCTGAAGCGTCAGGCCCTGGACGAGGGCTCGGAAGCAGGCGACATCGTCGCCATCGCCGGCATGTCCAAGGCCACCGTGGCCGACACCCTGTGCGCCATGGAAGTGACCGAGCCGCTGGACGCCCAGCCGATCGACCCGCCGACCATCTCCATGACCGTCTCGGTCAACGACAGCCCGCTGGCCGGCCGCGAAGGCGACAAGGTCCAGTCACGCGTCATCCGCGACCGCCTGCTGAAGGAAGCCGAAGCCAACGTCGCCATCCGCGTCACCACGACCGAAGGCGGCGACGCCTACGAAGTCGCCGGTCGCGGCGAACTGCAGCTGGGCGTGCTGATCGAGAACATGCGCCGTGAAGGCTTCGAGGTCTCGATCTCGCGTCCGCGCGTGGTCTATCAGACCGGTGAGAACGGCGAGCGCCTGGAGCCCATCGAGGACGTCATGATCGACGTCGACGACGAGTTCACCGGCGTGGTCATCGAAAAGCTGTCGGCCCGTAAGGCCGAACTGGCCGACATGGGTCCGTCGGGCGCCGGCAAGACCCGCATCAGCCTGAAGGCGCCGTCTCGCGCCCTGATCGGCTACCAGGGCGAGTTCCTGACCGACACGCGCGGTTCGGGCGTCCTGAACCGCGTCTTCAGCCACTATGAGCCTCACAAGGGCGAGATCGCCGGCCGCCTGAAGGGCGTGCTGATCTCGAACTCGGACGGCGACACGGCGGCCTTCGCCCTGTGGAACCTGGAAGACCGCGGCGTCATGTTCGTCGGCGCCGGCGAGAAGACCTACGAAGGCATGATCATCGGCGAGAACGCCCGCTGGGACGACCTCGACGTCAACCCGATCAAGGGCAAGCAGCTGACCAACGTCCGCGCCGCCGGCAAGGACGAGGCCGTTCGCCTGACCCCGCCGCGCCAGATGTCGCTGGAACAGGCCATCGCCTACATCGGCGACGATGAACTGGTCGAGGTCACGCCCAAGTCGATCCGGCTGCGCAAGCAGATCCTGAACCCCTCGTTCCGCAAGAAGCGTCAGCGCCCCGACTGAGGCTGACGACAACTCAGATGGAAGAAGGCGATCCGAAAGGGTCGCCTTTCTTTTTGGGGTCTAGCGCCCTTCGGGCTGCTTGAGGCCCGTCCCCTTCGCCGTCATCCCGGCTGCAGCGCAGCGGAGAGCCGGGACCGCCACACACTCGACGGTCAGCTCTTTTTGCGGTCCCGGATCGACCTTTCAGGTCGTCCGGGATGACGACGATAGAGCAGGCCTACTTCTTCAAACCCAGCAGTCCCAGCCAACCGCCGCTGGTCAGCAGGGCCACGTCCAGCAGGGCCAGCGCAAGCGGGGTCGTGGTCGAGGCGGCGATGAACTTGGGTCGCCAGACCGGACCGAACTTGCCCTTGTAGGCGCGCAGGCCCTGGAAGCCGTAGACAGCGCCGCCCTCCTCGAAGATCAGGGCGCCCACGCGGGCGAAGACCGGAGCCAGGCGTCGGTTCTCCAGACCGGACAGGGGCGCCATCCCCAGATCCAGCCGCTTGAAACCCTCGGCCCGCGCCCACTGCGCCGTTCGGGTGAACAGATAGTCCATCACCCCGTGCGGGCCGTCCGGCGTGTGGCGCATCAGGTCGATCATCGCCTCCTCGCCGCGGGCGCCCGCCAGCAGGTTGGCGAAGGCGACGATCTGACCGTCATGGCGCGCCACGGCGATGGGGGAGCGGTCCAGATAGGCGATGTCGAACCGCCCCAGGGAGAAGGCCTTCTCGGACCCGTTATGATGGTCCAGCCAGGCGTCCGACACAGCCCGCAGTTCCGCCTCCAGCGGTTGCGCGGCGCCTGGCGTCAGGACCTCGAACGTCGTGCCCTCGCGCTCGGCCCGGTTCACGGCGGTGCGCAGGTTCTGCTTGCCCTTGCCCTCGGTCGAGAAATGTTCGGCGTCGATCACCGCGGCCTCGCCGACCTTGCGCACGGCCATGCCCAGGGTCGCCAGGTCCGCCAGCATGCCTTCTCCCACCGAGTAGAAGACCGGCGCCCCGCCATAGCTGTCCGCCATCTCGGCGAAGGCCCAGAGCAGATCCAGCCGCTCCTCCCTCAGACCCGCCGCCTCGCCCATGGCGATCCACCGCCGCCCCCGAACGCGATAGGCGATGAAGCTCCGCCCCGAGGGACTGAACAGCAGGGCCTTGTCGCCCAGCAGGGCCAGGCCCGCTTCCGGGGTTGCGGTGTCGGCTTGCGCCAGAGCGGCGCGCGCCCGCTCGACATCCGACGGACTGGCCGGCCCGTGGCTGCGCGCGCCCGGCGCCGTCAGCAGCGATCGGACAGCCACGACCAGGGTCAGGATCGCCAGGACCGCCCCCGCCCGCAGGAAGCCGGAGGCCTGCTTGTCGGTCAGGAAGGTCCACCACAGCTCGTCGGTATAGGCGGTGTCGCGATAGGCGAAGAAGCCCAGCCACAGCATGGCCGCCACGGCGGCGGCCAGCATCAGCAGCCAGCCGGGACGCAGCGGCTCGCCCAGACGCGAGCGCCGATTGAACGCCGCTCGACACGGCAGCAGCAGGGCCGCAGCCAGCGTCAGCTCCGCCGCCTCCTCCCAGTCCAGCCCCTTCATCACGGAAAAGACCGCGCCCAGCATCAGGCCGAACAGGGCGGCGTAATAGGCCCCGCGCCGACGCCGCCACAGGCCTGCCGACACCAGCAACAGCAGGAAGCCCGTCACGCTGGCCGCGAAGTGGGACAGGTCGATCAGGATCGGCGCTGCAATCTGGTCCAGCGCCTGCAGCCGTCCGCTGAAGGCCGGGGTCACCGCCGACAGCAGCATGAGCGCGCCCAGGCAGAAGGAGGCCACGGCGAAGACCTGAGGCGTCAGCTCATAGGCCAGGCCGCCCAGTCTCTGGAGGATTCGTCCCAGGCCGCCCTGCCGTTTCGTGGTCGTCATTCTTCCTCTCGAACTCGCTGATTCGTCATAGAGCAGGAATCGGCCGTTTGGGGCGCTGAAAAGGTCATTTCTAGGCAGCTGAAACAATCTGAAATCTAGCGAGTTCACTATTTCGCGAGCGCCAGACTCGCTCACTCGGAGAGATTTTATGATCCGCAAGACCGCCCTGCTGACCGGCATCGCCGGCGCCTTCCTCATCGCCGCGCCTGCCTTCGCCCAGGACGCCACGACGCCGCAGACGCCCGAACCGGCTACGGCCGAGGCGGCCCCGGCTCAACCCCAAAGCCTGACCCTGACGCCCGGCTCCACCGTCAAGAGCGCTGACGGTTCGGAGCTTGGCAAGCTGGTCGGCGCCCAGAATGGCGCCGCCGGTCAGGAACTGACTGTTCGCGGCGCTGACGGTTCCGTCCGCGCAGTCTCGGTGGCCGGCATCCGTCCGGAAGGCGCCGACATCATCGTCAACGCCAGCCTGGCCGACTTCCAGGCCGCCCCCGCCATCGGCGGTCAGGCCCCGGCCGAAGCTGCGCCGCCGGCCGACGCCACGGATGCGACGCCGCCGGCCGAACCCGTCGAGCCGCCGACGGCTGACGAACCCAACACCTGATCGACTGCCCAAATAGAAGGGGCGGCCCTTGCGAGGGCCGCCCCTTTTGTCGTTCCGATCATAAAAAGCGGGTCAGGCCCGCTTCTTGACCAGTCCCAGCAGGAACAACAGCAACACGGCGCCGAGAGTCGCGACGATGATGCCGACGATCCAGCTGCCGCCTGCGTCGAAGCCCAGCAGATTGGCGAGGAAGCCGCCAAGCAGGGCCCCGATCACGCCCACGATCAGATTGGTCAGAAGACCGTGGCTGCGTTTCATGATCTTTTCCGCCAGCCATCCGGCGATAATGCCGATGATGATCCAGGCGATAAATCCAAATCCACTCATTCGTACCCTCCCATAAAGTCAGGCTTGATGCCGCGACCTTAATGCGCCGCGCGCTCAGGGGTTGCCATCGATTACGACAAGCGTCGCCGTTCGCGTTTCAGGCGAACAGGCACGGCGCTTGCGACACCGGGGTTGAGCCGTGCCGATCCGGCACAGCACAAACCGTCAGAGGGAGGGGCCGTCATGGCCGCCGACATCGATCTTCACCTGGGCCGTCGCCTGCGTCGCCGCCGCCGCCTGCTGGGCCTGACCCAGCAACAACTCGCCGTTCAGGTCGGGGTGCGCTTCCAGCAGATCCAGAAATACGAATGCGGCGCCAACCGCATTTCGGCCGCCCGTCTGTGGGAACTGGCCGAAGCGCTGGGAACGCCGGTCAGCTATTTCTACGACGGCCTGAGCGAGGCGAAGGAACGGACCGCCGCCGCCAGCCTCGAGCCGTTCGCCGCGCGCGACAACGGCCTGCACCGGGGCAGCAAGGCCGCCTGAGTCGTCGTCAACCCTCGCCCCATGACGGCGGGCAGTGTATCTCGCCGTCATGACCGAGCTGGAAGCCTTCGCTGTCGAACTGTCGCATGAGGCCGCGCGCACGGCCCTGCCCTATTTCCGTGGCGACAACGTCGAGGAAAACAAGGCGGGCCCGGGCGGCTTCGATCCCGTCACCGAGGCCGATCGCGCTGCGGAAGCCGCCATTCGTCGCCGGATCGCCGCGCGCTATCCCGAGCATGGCGTCATCGGCGAGGAGTATGGCGAAGACCGCCCGGACGCCGAGCATGTCTGGGTTCTGGACCCCATCGACGGCACCCGCGCCTTCATCGCCGGCCTGCCGCTGTGGACCACCCTGATCGCCCTTCGTCATGAGGGCGCGCCGCTGATCGGCGCCATCGGCCAGCCCTATCTGGGCGAGATCTTCCTGGGCGGCCCTTCAGGCGCGCGGCTGCTGCGCGACGGGCGCGAAACCCTGCTGAAGACCCGCGCCTGCCCGGCCCTGTCCGACGCCCTGATCGCGACCACCGATCCCGACATCTTCGTCGGCCCCGACCGCGAGGCCTGGACGCGGTTGCGCGCCTCGGCCCGCCTGGCCCGCCTCGGCTGCGACGCCTACGCCTACGCCATGGTGGCTGCGGGGCGGATCGACGTCGTCGCCGAGACCGAGTTGAAGATCTGGGACTGGTCGGCCCTCAAGCCGGTGATCGAGGCGGCTGGAGGGCGGGTCACGGGCTGGTCCGGTCAGACGCCGGACGGCGATGGCCGCATCCTGGCCGTCGGCGACGCCGGCCTGACGGATCAGGCCCTGGCGGTGCTGAACCCAGCCGTCTAGGCCGCGCCCTTCTCCGGCGGGGCGGTCGCCGCCTGACCTTCGGCCGGCGCAACGTATCCGGCCAGGGCGTCGAATTCGTCGAGGAAGACGCCACGCAGCGCATCCGCCTCCATGATCACCTCATGCAGCGCGCCCGCGACCTCGACGTAACGACCCCGGCCCAGACGACGCGCGGCCCAGCGATTGGTCTGCTTCCACACCTTGTCGTCTTCGGCCGCCTGGACCACGCAGACCGGAATCTTGACCGCCTTCAGCGCGCGCGGCTTCAGCGCCCGCTCGCCCGCATCCAGAGCGAAGGCCAGCCAGCCCCAGGTCGGACCGCCGATAGCCAGGTGCGGGCAGGCGTAGAGCTGCTGACGCCACAGGTCGTATCGGTTCTGATCCGAGGTCAGGCCGTCCTTCTCGAAGGTGTGGTCGAAGGGGTCGTCGGCGTCGTCCAGCACATAGTCGCCCGCCTTGCCGTGGCGCAGGCTCCAGCGCACCGCCAGCTTGACCGACCACATCGACCGCTTGCCGGTCTTGATGCGCAGCATGGGGCTCGAAAGAAGGGCGCCGGCGAAGCGGCTCTCCCCCGCCTCCAGCGACAGGAGATTCAGCGCCCCGCCCATCGAGTGGCCCACCATGATCCACGGCTTGGGCGCCCTGTCCTCATAGGCGTCGAGCAGGCGGGCGTAATCGTCCAGAAACTCCTCGACCGCCCGCGCATGCCCGCGCAACCGGTCCGGCAGCAGCCGCGCCGACAGGCCCTGGCCGCGCCAGTCATGGGCCAGAACGCAGAAGCCGCGCGCCAGGAAGTTGCCGATGACCTCGAAATACTTCTCGATCGGCTCGGTGCGGCCGGGGCTCAGCACCACCGTGCCGCGCGGCGTTCTGGCCACCATGGCCGACGGCGTCCACAGGGCGGCGCGCAGGCGAAGCCCGCCCGCGCCGCGGAACCAGTCGCCCTCTCCGCCAGGGGGGGAGGCGGCGCCGGGAACCCCCATCAGGGGCGCATGGGCGGCGAAGGCGGTGGCGCGGTTCACTCGGGCTTCCTGAACTTCAAGGTCATGCGATCGCTCTCGCCGATCGCGTCATACTTGGTGCGGTCGAACTCGGGATTGGCCGGCTGGCCCATGGGCGCCGTCAGGCGGACGGGCGCCAGGGTGTCGGCCCCGAAGGGGTGGTCCTTGGTGTCGGCCGGATTGGCGTTGATCTCGGACGCCTCGACGAAGACGAAGCCGGCCTCGGCGGCCAGCTGCTTGACGAAGGCCTCCTGCACATAGCCGTTGGCCGCCGCCGGATCCTGATCCTCGTCGGGTTGAAGCCGGTGCTGCTCAACCCCCAGCACGCCGCCAGGGCGCAGGGCGGCGAAGGCGTCAGCGAAGGCCTTTTCGGCTATGCCCGCCGCCATCCAGGCGTGGATGTAGCGCATGAACAGCACCAGATCGGCGGTCCCGGCGGGCGCCACCGGCCCGGTCGTGGGGCCGAACGCCGTGAACTGGACGTCCCCGTACAGCTTCTTGTCGGCCAGGATGCGGGCCTTCAGGGCGTTGTTGATCGCAACCTGGGCCGGCTCCGCCGCCGGCTCTTCGGCGAAGCCCGCCAGATAGAGCGTGCCGCCGCCCTTGTTCAGATAGGGCGCCAGAATCTCGACGTACCAACCGCTGCCCGGCCAGAAGTCCACGACCGTCATCCTGGGCTGAAGACCGAAGAAGCGCAGGGTTTCAAGCGGATGACGCCAGACATCGCGCGCCTTGTCGGTCGCCGAGCGCCACGGCCCGGCCACCGCCCACTCCAGCGACCCCTCTGCCGGGCCGGCCGGTGCGGCGGGCGCCTGGGGCGCCGCCTTTTCTTCCTTCTTGCCGCAGGCGGCCAGCCCGGCGAAGGCGGCCATGCAGGCGCCCGTCAGGACCGCGCGTCGCGTCGATCGCTCAGACATGCGCGCCTCCCGGCGTCAGGATCATCATGACCTCGGGCTTAAAACGGTTCTTCCGCAGCGTCAAAACCGCAAACCTCATCAGTTCGCGATCTCGGGCTTGCGGAACCGCAGGGTCATGCGGTCGCTCTCGCCGACAGCGTCAAAGGCGGCGCGTTCCTCGGCCGTCAGGGTGCGGCCCGCGCGTTCCGAGGTGCGGACGGGAGGCAGGGTCCAGACCCCGAACGGGTGATCCCGGTCGTCCTTGGGATTGGCGTTCAGTTCGCTGCGCGCTTCCAGCTCGAAGCCGGCGCGGCGCGCAGCATGGATGACATAGCTTTCGGGGACATAGCCGGTCGAGGCGACATCAGCGATGTTCAGTCCGTCGACGCTGCGGTGCTGTTCGACGGCCAGGACGCCGCCCGGCTTCAACGGCTTGAAGAAGGCGGCCAGATAGGGGTCCGTGCGGCCGTCGCGCGACCAGTTGTGGAAGGCGCGGGCCACCACCACCATGTCGGCGGTCCCGTCGGCCACGCCCATGCTCTCGGTCGGCTTGCCGACGGCGACGTAGCGCCCGCCGGTGGCGGCGGCGTAGGGCTCCAGGATATTGCGCCACCATCCGGCGCGGCCGGGCTCGATCTCGACCACGGTCAGGCCGGGCTGCAAACCCCAGAAGGTCAGGGTTTCGAACGGATGACGCTGGCCGTCGCGCGCGCGGTCGGCTTCGGGCCGCGTCGTCGAGGCGATGGCCGCCTGAAGGGCGGCGTCTTCCTGGACCTGGGGCATCTCCATCGAAAGGCCCTGGCGATGTTGCAGGGCCGGCGGTTCCGGCGGCGCGTTCTGCGCGAAAGCGGGAGAGGCGAAGGCTGACGCCAGAAGGGCGGCGAGGACGAGGGGTCGCATGAGGGCTCCGGTCGGTCCTGAAAGAAACAATCCGTAACCCTTACGGCGCTTCGCGGCCTCGGCAAGGCGCGGATTGGGGCAAGCGACGATTTCGCGCGCCCCTCGCCCCTCTGGCCCCCTCTTGCGAAGCGAAAATGCGCCCCCACCTCTTCATCCGAGAGCGCCGGTTTCGGGCTCTCCAGACCTGCCGGGGCCGATTTCGGGCCGACGGGACTGAATCCCTCCGCCGTCCGGGGCCAAATCGCCGGGCGGCTCAACCTTGCTGAACCTCAGAAGGATGACCCATGCGTACCTATGATTTCTCGCCGCTGTACCGTTCCGCCGTCGGCTTCGACCGTCTGGCCCGCCAACTGGAAAGCGCCGCGCGCTCCAGCCAGGAAAACGGCTGGCCCCCCTATAATATCGAGACGACCGGCGAGAACGCCTATCGCATCGAAATCGCCGTCGCCGGCTTCTCGCCCGACGAACTGAACATCGAGGCCAGGGAAAACCAGCTGACCGTCACCGGCAAGAAGGCCGCCAACGACGATGCTGCGCCCCAGAAGACCTATCTGCATCGCGGCCTGGCCGAGCGCGACTTCGAGCGCCGCTTCCAGCTGGCCGACTATGTGGTGGTCAAGGGCGCCGACCTGTCGAACGGCCTGCTGACCATCGACCTTCAGCGCGAACTGCCCGAGGCGCTCAAGCCGCGCCGCATCGAGATCGCGACCGGCCAGGCCCTGATCGAGGGCAAGACGGACAAGGCGAAGAAGGCCGCCTAGGCGCAGCCGACGCCTGAAGAACCGAGAAGGGGCGGCGTTCGCGTCGCCCCTTTTTCATGCGCTCGATAATCCCGCTCATCCCCGCGGAGGCGGGGACCCAGTGCTTTGGCCGCACATGTTAAGCCTAGCGGGTCTCGCAGCTTCCCATCCAACCTCCGAGATAGCGTGCACCCTTAGGCCGCCGCCGCCTTCAGATCCGCCGGGTCCAGCCCGCGCGCGCCGCCGGTCTGGGCTCCGGTGAAATCGGCCTGCTTGACCTGGGTCCCGTGCATGACGGCGCGGCTGAGGTCCGCCCCCTTCAATACAGCCCGACGCAGATCGGCGCCCGACAGGTCGGCCCCGCGCAGAATGGCCCCGGACAGGTCGGCGGGCAACAGCCGCTCCGGCCCCAGCATCAGAGGTCCCAACTGGGCCTCGCGCAGGTCAGAGCCGTTCAGCTTGGCCCGGCCCAGCCGCGCCCCGCGCAGATCGGCGCGCCGCAGATTGGCCGAACGCAGGTCCGCGCCTTCCAGTTGCGCGCCCTGAAGCTGAACCCCCTCCATGTCCAGGCCGTAGAAGACCGCCCCCTTGGCCGAGAGGGCCGTCAGGTTCAGGCCGCGAATGGACTCCAGCGGGCGCAGGTCGACCCCGTCGAACACCGAGGGCTGCCCCTCGGCGCCGCCCGTCTCGCACCATTGGGCGTGATCGCGCAGCATTTCGGCGGCGGGCATGCGGCTGACGGATTCGCCGGCCGAGCGATTGTCCGTCAGCGTCCCTTCCATCTTGGCCCCGTCGGTGCGCCACATGGCGGCCTTGACCCCGACCAGGATGGCGTCGGTCAGATCCGCGCCCGACAGGTCAGCCCCCGAAAGATCCGCGCCCGCCAGATCGGCGCCGGTGAAGTTGGCCTGTTTCAGATTGGCCCGGACCAGCTTGCAGTCCTTCATGACGGCGTCGGTGAAATCGGCGGCGATGGCCACCATGCCGGTCATGCGCGAGCGTTGCAGGTTGGCCCCGACCAGGCTGGCGCCCTGGGCCTGGGTGTCGCCGCGCTTCTGGGCCTCGATGACACGAAAGCCCAGCTTGCCGTCCGCCGCCGCTATGGCGCCTTCCCGCAAGTCCGCCTCGAACAGGTCGGCGCCTGACAGGTCGGCCCCGCGCAGGCAGGCGCCGCGCAGATCGGCCCGGCGCAGGCTGGCCTCGGTCAGGTTGATGTCCTGCATGTCCGCGCCGAAGAAGTTGGCGTTGTCCAGCTTGGCCCCGGACAGATCGCAGTTGTGCAGACGCGCGGCGGCGAAGTCGGCGTCGGCCAGATTGCGGCCCCGCAGCGACAGTCCCGACAGGTCCATCCAGGCGAAAACGGCGCGCGCCCCGCCGGGCTTCGCCTGCCAAAGACGGTCGTGCTTGGCGCAGATCAGATCGACCTCGGCCTGGCTCAGTTTTCTACGGACAGGATCGGCAACGTCGCTCATGCCGCCAACATGGCTTACGGCCCATTAAGGAAGCTTTGCGGAAACAGGGGTTTCCGTGAGCCTATTCCGTCAGCAGGCCTTGTTCGCGCAAGGATTCGGCCAGTTCGCCCTCATTGGTCCAGAGCCGGGTGTAACCCGCCTCGCCCAGCCTGTTCAGCTCGGTCGTCAGATCGGCGCGCGGCGCGGCGACGAAGCGACCGTCGAAGCCTTTTCCATCCTCACTGACGCGGACCATCGGCCGCCCCGTTTCCAGGCGATGCAGGAAACCCTCGCACAGGACGGCGGCGTCTGCGGCCAGCAAGCCCGTCTCGACTGTCAGCCCCGACTGGCGCAGGCGCTCGGTGCCCCGCCCGGAGGCGAAGGGCGAGGGGTCCAGAGCGGCGATCACCACCCGCTCGACCCCGGCCTCGGCCAGGAAGTGGGCGCAGGACTTGCGACCGGATGAGCGCGCGCCGCAGGGCTCCAGCGTCACATAGGCGGTCGCGCCCTTCACGGCCTCGCCGGCGGCGGGGACGGCCTGTTCCTCGGCGTGCGGGCGTCCGCCCGGCGCCGTGGCGGCTTCGGCCAGCACGACCCCGTCCTTGACCAGGACGCAACCGACCGCCGGATTGGGCCAGGTCTCGCCCATGCTGGCCAGGGCCAGATCAATGGCCCGGCGCATGTGGACGGCGTCGGTTTCGGACGGGCTCACGCAATCACCGGCAGGGCTTGCGCCCGGGCTTCGTCCAGATAGCGGGCGGCGACCGGCTTCAGGTCCGCGTCCAGATCGATCTCCAGCGGGTTGCCGGTCGGGATCTCGACGCCGACGATCTGGTCGTCAGGCACGGAGAACAGCAGCTTGACGATGGCGCGCAAGCTATTGCCGTGGGCGGCGATCAGCACGTCCTCGCCCGCCTTCAGGCGCGGCGCGATCTCGGCGTCCCAATAGGGGCGGACCCGGTCCAGGGTGGTCTTCAGGCTTTCGGTGTCCGGGATGGCCTTGCCGGCGTAGCGGGGGTCGGAGCCGAAATCGAACTCGCCGCCCGGCGCCAGCGGCGGCGGCGGCACGTCATAGCTGCGGCGCCAGATCTTGACCTGATCCTCGCCGTGCCTGGCCGCCGTCTCGGCCTTGTCCAGCCCGGTCAGGCCGCCGTAGTGACGCTCGTTCAGGCGCCAGTCCTCGACCACCGGCACGTCCTTCAGACCCGCAGAATCGAGGGCCAGGGCGCCGGTGCGCTGCGCCCGCGTCAGCACCGAGGTGAACATGACCGCCGGCTTGAACCCGGCCGCAGCGATCAGTTCGCCGCCGCGCCGCGCCTGCGCCTCGCCCTCGGCGGTCAGATCGACGTCGACCCAGCCGGTAAAGCGGTTTTCCAGGTTCCACTGGCTCTGGCCGTGGCGCAGCAGGATCAGGCGGGGCATGGGCGTCTCCGTAAGGTCGTCTTCGCGTAGGCCGTGGACGCAGGCCTGGTCAAGTTTCAGGATGCGGGAAAAGAATGCAGCCGCAACCTCCCCCGTGCGTTGTTGGCCTCTGCGGGGAGGCCCGCTATACCGCAAAGATTGCAAGCGGCTCGCTGAACCCCGTTCGCCTGTCTGTCCAAGTTCCAGGAATACTCATGTCGAAACCGCGCCAGGATATCCGCCCCAATACGGCGGAGTATGAAACCCTCCCCCTGGTGAAGCCGACCGGCTTCCGCGAATACGACGCCCGCTGGATCCTCGAGAAAGAGATCAACCTGCTGGGCATTCAGGCCCTGGGACTGGGTCTGGCCACCTACGTCCACGAGATCGGACAGCGCCCGCGCATCGCCGTCGGCCATGACTTCCGCTCCTACTCCCTGTCGGTGAAGCAGGCCCTGATCCTCGGCCTTCTGGAAGGCGGGATGGAGGTGGTCGATATCGGCCTGGCCCTGTCGCCCATGGCCTATTACGCCCAGTTCGCGCTGGACTGCCCCTGCGTGGCCATGGTCACGGCCAGCCACAACGAGAACGGCTGGACCGGCGTCAAGATGGGCGCACAGGCGCCCCTGACCTTCGGCCCCGACGAGATCGGCCGCCTGAAGGAGATCGTGCTGAACGGCGAGGGCGTGGCCCGCCCCGGCGGCCGCGTCGAACGCGTCGAGGGCTTCCGCGAGCAGTATATCCAGGACGTGGCGTCGAAGGTGAAGCTGACCCGCCCGCTCAAGGTCGTCGCCGCCTGCGGCAACGGCACGGCCGGCGCCTTCGCCCCCGAGGTCCTGCGCCTGATGGGCGCTGAAGTGATCGAGATGGACACCGAGCTCGACTGGACCTTCCCCAAGTATAATCCGAACCCGGAAGATCACGCCATGCTGATGCAGATGGCGGAAAAGGTCCGTGAAACCGGCGCCGACCTGGCCCTCGGCTTCGACGGCGACGGCGACCGCTGCGGGGTGGTGGACGACACCGGCGAAGAGATCTTCGCCGACAAGATCGGCCTGATGCTGGCCCGCGACCTTTCGGCGCTCTACCCCAACGCCACCTTCGTCGTCGATGTGAAGTCGACCGGCCTCTACAAGACAGACGCCGTGCTCGCCGCCAACGGCGCCACCACCGTCTACTGGAAGACCGGCCATTCCTACATCAAGCGCAAGACCGCCGAGCTGGGCGCCCTGGCCGGGTTCGAGAAATCGGGCCACTTCTTCCTCTCGGGCGATCTGGGCCACGGCTACGACGACGGCCTGGTCGCCGCGGGCGCCGTCCTGGCCATGCTCGACCGCAACCCCGGCAAGTCGTTGAGCGAACTCAAGTCCGCCCTGCCCGACGCCTGGACCAGCCTGACCATGTCGCCGCACTGCGACGACGAGCTGAAGTACGACGTGCTGGCGAAGATCGTGAAGGAATACGAGGATCTGGCCGCCGCCGGCGGCTCGATCCTGGGCCGCAAGATCGTTGAGGCCATCACCGTCAACGGCGTCCGCGTCCATCTCGAGGACGGCTCCTGGGTCCTGGTCCGCGCCTCCAGCAACAAGCCGGAACTGGTCGTGGTGGTAGAGAGCATGCGCTCGGCCGACGACATGCGCGACCTGTTCCGGAACGAGGTCAAGCCGCGTCTCGCCGCCCATCCCGAGATCGGCGCCTTCAATCAGGAAATCTGACCTGGATTTGACGGGCGGGCGGCGCCGAGGCGAAGTGCCGTCATGAGCAACGCCTTTCCCCTGCCTGTCGTCATCGTCGGCGGCGGCTTTTCCGGCGCCATGCTGGCCGCCCGACTGGCCGAGCGTGGACAGGCGTCTGTCGTCATCGATCGGAGCGCCGCCTTTGGTCTGGGCGTCGCCTACTCCACGACCCTCGCCGCGCACCGGCTGAACGTCCGCGCAGGCCGCATGAGCGCCGTCGCTGACCGGCCCGCCGACTTCGTCGACTGGCTGACGGCGCGCCATCCCGACCAGGCCGATCCCAACGGCTTCGCGCCGCGTCGCCTCTACGGCCTCTACCTCCGCGACCGCCTGGCTGCGGTTGAAGAAGCCCGTCCCGACCTGATCCGGCGCGTGACCGGCGCGGTTGTCGCGGTGGACGGCCTGACCGCCGTTCTGGCCGGCGGCGAGCGTGTCGAGGGTCGGGCGATCGTGCTGGCCACCGGCAATCCGGCGCCGCGCACGGCCGCACAGGGCGGGCGCATCATCGCCGATCCCTGGGCTCGCCAGGCCCTGGCGCGCGTCCAGCCCGGCGACGACGTCCTGATCCTTGGCGCAGGCCTGACCATGGTCGACGTCCTGCTGATGCTGGAGGCGCAGGGCTGGCGCGGGCGGGCGGCGGCCTTGTCGCGACGCGGTCTTCTGCCCCGCGCTCACGGGACCCGGCACGACGCCCCGCTCGCCTTGCCGCCCGAGGCCCTGACCGGCCCTCTGTCGGCCCGGCTGGCGACGGCGCAGCGGCTGGCGAAGACTCACGGGTGGCGGCGGCTGATGGAGGGCTATCGCCCGATCACGCTGGACCTGTGGCGGGCGGCGACCGAGGTTGAGCGTCGGCGCTTTCTGCGTCACCTCCGCCCCTGGTGGGACGTCCACCGCCACCGCATAGCGCCCGAGATCGCAGACGAACTGAACGGCCTGATCGCGAGCGGCCGGCTGACGGTGCGCGCCGGCCGCGTCCTTGCAATGGAAAGCACCGATACCAGCGCCTCCCTGCGGCTGGCGACGCGCGGCGGAAGCGAACACGCCCTGTCGGCGCCCTGGCTGATCGACTGCACCGGTCCCGGCCATGACGCCGCGACGGCGCCGCTGACCGCCGCCCTGATCGCTTCGGGCCGCGCCCGCCTCGCCGCCTCAGGGCTGGGGCTCGACCTCGACGCCGAGGGACGCGCCCTCCACGCCGACGGCGCGCCGGATCCGGCGCTCTACGTCCTCGGTCCGCCCGCGCGCGCCGCATTCTGGGAAACCGTCGCCGTGCCCGACATCCGTCAGCGCATCGAGGCCCTGACGGATCGCCTGGCGATCTAGCCCGCCGCCTTCACCGCCGCGGCCACGTCGGCGACCACGCGTTTGACCAGGGCCTCGTCGTCGCCCTCGGCCATGACGCGGATCAGTTTCTCTGTGCCCGACGGCCGAACCAGCAGGCGGCCCGAACCGCTCAGGGCGGCCTCCGCCTCGGCCATGGCGGCCTTGACGTTCGCATCGTCCAGCGGCTTGCCGGCGGTGTAGCGCACGTTCTGCAGCAGTTGCGGCACCGGCTCGAACTGGCGCGCCAGCTCGCTCATCGGCACGCCGGTCTCGACCAGAACCGCCAGAACCTGCAGGGCGGCCATCAGGCCGTCGCCGGTCGTGGCGTGGTCCTTCAGGATGATGTGGCCCGACTGCTCGCCGCCGATGTTGAAGCCGCCGGCGCGCATCCGCTCCATGACGTAGCGGTCGCCGACCTTGGTCCGCTCCAGCGTCAGGCCTTCGGCCTTCAGCTTCCGCTCCAGACCCAGGTTGGACATGACGGTGGCGACCACGCCGCCGCCGGTCAACCGACCGCGCCTGGCCCAGTCCAGACCGACCAGGGCCATGATCTGATCGCCGTCGACCACATGGCCCTTTTCGTCGCAGATGATGACCCGGTCGGCGTCGCCGTCGAGCGCGATGCCGATGTCGCAACGATAGCGCTTGACCGCCTCGGACACCGTCGCCGGATAGGTCGAACCACAGTCGGCGTTGATGTTCAGGCCGTTCGGCTCGACGCCGACGGGGAAGACCTCGGCCCCCAGCTCATAGAGGGTCGTCGGCGCCACCCGGTAGCCGGCGCCGTTGGCGCAGTCGATGGCGATGCGCAAGCCCTTGAGGCTGAGGCTCTTGGGGAAGGCCGACTTGGCGATCTCGATATAGCGCGGCGGGGCGTCATCGATGCGCTTGACCCGACCCAGCTTGTCCGAGGGCGCCAGGTCGTCGTTCAGCCCGCCGTCCATCAGGGCCTCGATCTGCAGCTCGATCTCGTCCGACAGCTTGTAGCCGTCCGGCCCGAACAGCTTGATGCCGTTGTCGGCGTAGTCGTTGTGCGAGGCCGAGATCATGATGCCCAGATCGGCGCGCATCGACCGCGTCATCATGGCCACGCCCGGCGTCGGCAGGGGCCCGAAGGTGCGCACATCCATGCCGACCGAGGCCAGACCGGCGACCAGGGCCGGCTCGATCATATAGCCCGACAGCCGCGTATCCTTGCCGATCACCACCAGATGACGCCGGTCGTCATCGGTGCGGAACAGCTTGCCCGCCGCCAGACCGACGCGCAAAGCCACCTCTGCCGTCATCGGATGGCTGTTGGCGCGACCACGGATGCCGTCGGTGCCGAAGTATTTTCTCTCGCCCAAGGGCGTCGTCCTTTGATGGCGGGGCGCCGGACGGTTTGCAAAGAAACCTTCCGAAACCCATTTTTTGATGTCGCCGGCCTTCGCTTCCCCTAGACGCAAGATCACAGGGCGAGACGGGCTGAACCCTCTCGCTTACCCCTTACGGCGGCGTCGCGCAAAGCGAGACCGTCTCGCCCCTTCACCGGAGCAGACCTCATGTGCGGCATCATCGGCATCACGGGCGCAGGCGCCGTTGTTCCCCGTCTGATCGACAGCCTGAAGCGGCTGGAATACCGCGGCTATGATTCCGCCGGCATCGCCGCCGTGGTCGACGGCCGCATCGAGCGCCGCCGCGCCAAGGGCAAGATCCGCGAACTGGAGGCCGTGCTGGCCGCGGAACCCCTGTCGGGGACCATCGGCATCGGCCACACCCGCTGGGCCACCCACGGCGCCCCGACCACCGCCAACGCCCACCCGCACAAGGCCGGCCGCGTCTGCCTGGTGCACAACGGCATCATCGAGAACTTCGCCGAGCTGAAGGCCGAGCTGGAAGCCGAGGGCCGTGTCTTCGAAAGCCAGACCGACACCGAGGTCGTCGCCCATCTGCTCGATCATAAATTGGCGGCAGGCCTGGCCCCGCTGGACGCCTTCAAGGCCACGCTTGACCGGCTGACGGGCGCCTACGCCCTGGCCGTCCTGATCGAGGGTGAAGACGATCTGATCCTGGGCGCGCGTCGCGGCAGCCCCCTGGTCGTCGGCTGGGGCGAGGGCGAGATGTACCTGGGTTCGGACGCCCTGGCCGTCGGTCCCTTCACCCAGAAGATCTCCTATCTGGAAGAAGGCGACTATGTCGCCATGACCCGTTCGGGCGCGCACATGTTCGACGCGCACGGCCGCCCCGCCGACCGCGCCGTGGTCCAGGTCTCGGCCTCGTCCGCCATGGTCGAGAAGGGCGCCTATCGCCACTTCATGGAGAAGGAAGTCCACGAGCAGCCCGACAGCGTCCAGCACACCCTGTCGGAATACCTCGATCTGGTGACCGGCACGGCCAAGCCGCAGAGCGTGGACTTCGCCACGGTCGACCGCCTCCAGATCATCGCCTGCGGCACCGCCTTCTACGCCGGCCAGATCGGCAAATACGCCTTCGAGAAATATGCGGGCCTGCCCTGCGACGTCGAGATCGCGTCTGAGTTCCGCTACCGCTCCCCGGCCCTGACGCCGGGCACGGTCGCCGTGGCCGTCAGCCAGTCGGGCGAGACCGCCGACACCCTGGCCAGCCTGACCTGGTGCAAGGCGCAGGGCCTGAAGACCGCAGCCGTCGTCAACGTCCACACCTCGTCCATGGCCCGCGAGGCCGAGGTCCTGTGGCCGACCCACGCCGGGCCGGAGATCGGCGTCGCCTCGACCAAGGCCTTCACCGCCCAGGTCTCGGCCCTGCTGGCCCTGGCCGTCGCCGCCGGCGTGGCGCGCGGCCGCATCGACGCGACGCGCGAGGCCGAACTGGTCAAGGCCCTGTTCGAGGCTCCGCGCCTGATCGCCGAGGCCCTGCAGATGGACGGCCAGATCCGCGCCATCGCCCTCGACCTGGCCAAGGCCACCGACGTCCTCTTCCTGGGCCGGGGCGCCATGTTCCCCCTGGCCATGGAGGGCGCGCTGAAGCTGAAGGAGATCAGCTACATCCACGCCGAGGGTTACGCCGCAGGCGAGCTGAAGCACGGCCCCATCGCCCTGGTGGACGAGAAGACGCCGATCATCGCCCTGGCCCCCCTGGACGAGGTCTATGAGAAGACCGCCTCCAACCTGCAGGAGGTCGCCGCCCGCGGCGGTCCCGTCGTCATGATCGCCCCCGCGACCGCCCCCGCCCCGCACGGCGCCGGCATCCGCCGCGTCGACGCCCCCGACTGCCACCCGCTGATCGCGCCCCTGGTCTATGCCGTGCCGGTGCAGTTGCTGGCCTATTACACGGCGGTCCAGAAGGGCACGGACGTCGATCAGCCGCGCAACCTGGCCAAGTCGGTGACGGTGGAGTGACCCGATGATCCTTCTCCCCTTGCGGGAGAAGGTGGGCGCCGGAGGCGCTCGGATGAGGGGTGTGAGCGCGGCCCATCCGAAGCAGACCCCGCCCGCAGCGACATCCCCCTAGGCCGTCGCGCCGACACCCCTCATCCGGCCTGCTCCCTCAAGGGGAGAAGGGCAAGATTTGCGACGTTTGGAACCGTCACGGTTTACGCCTATTAAAGCAGCCCAACGGCTGTTCAGGACGACTGATGACGACTTCCCCCGCACGCCTTCGCAAGGCGGTTCTCCCCGTGGCCGGCCTGGGCACCCGCGTCCTGCCGGGCACCAAGACCACGCCGAAGGAACTGCTGAACGTCGTCGATCGCCCCATCCTGTCCTACATCGTCGAAGAGGCGCGCGAGGCGGGGATCGAGCACATCGTCTTCGTCACCGGCCGCGCCAAACAGGCGATCGAGGACTATTTCGACCACCAGATCGAGCTGGAGGCCCAGCTTCTGGCCAAGGGCAAGACCGAACTGCTGGAGGCCATGAACGCCGAACTGGCCACGGCCGGCGAGATGAGCTTCACCCGCCAGATGCAGCCCAAGGGCCTGGGCCACGCCGTCTGGTGCGCCCGCGACATCATCGGCCACGAGCCCTTCGCCGTCATCCTGCCCGACGTCATCGTCGATTCGCAGCCGGGGGCCCTGAAGCAGCTGGCGGACCTCTACGCCGAGGTCGGCGGCAACCTGATCGGCGTCGAAGCCGTGCCGGAGGCCGACACCCACAAGTACGGCATCATCGACCCCTCGTCCCAGGACGGCCGCCGCTTCGCCATGAAGGGGATGGTCGAGAAGCCCGCCAAGGGCACGGCCCCGTCCAATATGTCGATCTCGGGCCGCTATATCCTGCAGCCGGAAATCTTCGACCTGCTGGAAACGCAGGAAAGCGGCGCCGGCGGCGAGATCCAGCTGACCGACGCCATGGACCGGCTGATGAAGACCCAGACCTTCACCGCCTATGAATATGAAGGCGTGACCCACGACTGCGGCGACAAGATCGGCCTGCTGCGCGCCAACGTCGCCCTGGCCCTGAAACGCCCCGACCTGGGCGAAGCCACCCGCGCCGCAATCACGGCGCTGCTTTAACGTCCTTCTGCCCCTTGCGGGAGAAGGGCCGGCCTCAACGCTTCAACGCGCATACCCAGCCCTGAAAAACCTCGCCCTTTCAACGTCCATCCCTTCGCCGGCCCCATTCGGCGCGCCCTACCCGCCCGGCGCTCGACAATGACCGCCCGCCCCGACATGCCGTCCGATTTCAGACTATTCAGACGAATTGGACTCTGTTTTTCCCCAGGCTTCGCTTTTTCCCCCGCCCAAGCGCCACGCTTTCGCCCCCTCGCGCGTTCGGCTAGGCAGTAAGCGAAGACGAGACGAAGGTTCGACTGATGCGCGTGATGATCCTGGGCGGCGATGGCTTCTGCGGCTGGCCCACGGCGCTGCACCTGTCGGCGCGCGGCTGGGAGGTGTTGATCATCGACAACCTCAGCCGTCGCAACATCGACAATGAGCTTGAGGTCCAGTCCCTGACGCCCATCCGCACCATGGGCGAGCGCATCGCAGCGTGGAAAGAGGTCTCGGGCCGCACCATCGACTTCGTCAATCTGACGGTGGGCAAGGAGTTCGACCGCCTGGTCGCCTTGATCAAGGACTGGGCGCCCGACAGCGTCGTCCACTTCGCCGAGCAGAGGGCCGCCCCCTATTCGATGAAGTCCGCGCGGCACAAGCTCTACACCGTCGACAACAACCTGAACGCCACCAACCATCTGCTGGCGGCCATCGTCGAGAGCGGTCGGGACGTCCATCTGGCCCACCTGGGAACCATGGGCGTCTATGGCTACACCACGGCGGGTCTGCGCATCCCCGAGGGCTATCTGAAGGTCACGGTGGACACCGATTTCGGCCCGACCGAGCAGGAGATCCTGTTCCCGCCGAACCCTGGCAGCATCTATCACATGACCAAGACCCAGGACGCCCTGCTGTTTCAGTTCTACGCCAAGAACGACGCCCTTCGGATCACCGACCTGCATCAGGGCATCGTCTGGGGCGCCCAGACCGAGGAAACGAAGCAGGACGAGCGCCTGATCAACCGGTTCGACTATGACGGCGACTACGGCACGGTGCTGAACCGCTTCCTGATGCAGGGCGCGCTCGGCTATCCGCTGACGGTGCACGGCTCGGGCGGTCAGACGCGGGCCTTCATCCATATCCAGGACACGGTGCGCTGCGTCGAGCTGGCGCTGAAGAACCCGCCGAAGTCGGGCGACCGGGTCAAGATTCTCAACCAGATGACCGAGAGCCGCCGCGTTCGCGATCTGGCGCAGATGGTGGCCGCCATGACCGGCGCCGAGGTCCACAATGTGCCGAACCCCCGCCAGGAGGCCGACGAGAACGAGCTGGTCGTCGCCAACGACCAGTTCCGCGATCTGGGCCTGAAGCCCATCACCCTGGCCGAGGGCCTGTTGACGGATGTCACCGACATCGCCCGTCGCTATGCCGATCGCGCCGACCGGACCAAGATTCCTTGCGTCTCCAGCTGGAACGGCAAACGCGCCGAAGCGCTGCAGTCGAGGGCGGGGGACGCCCCCCCTGCCGTCGTTCAAATCGCCTGACCGGATCCATGACCCAGCCTGCCCCCGCCGCACCTTGCCTGCTCGTCTTCGGCGGCGGCTATCTGGGGCTCGAAGCGGCGCGCGAGGCGATGCGACGCGGCGACCGCGCGATCGCCACCTCGCGCGATCCGGAGCGACGCTCAGAACTGACGGCGGCGGGCGTCATCGCCGTCGATCCGACCGACGCCGCAGCCTTGCAGGCGGCCGTATCGGACGCCTCGGCCATTCTGATCACCGCCGCGCCCGACGGCGCCGGCTGTCCCGGTCTGAAGGCCCTGGTCCCGGCGCTTGCCGCCTCGGGCGCCTATCCTGACTGGATCGGCTACGTCTCATCAACCGCCGTCTATGGCGACCGGGCGGGCGGCTGGGCCTTCGAGGACGACGAACTGAACGCCGCCAGCCTGGAGGGCGCCCGCCGCGTGCGGGTCGAACAGGACTGGCTGGACGCGGGGCGCGGCATGGGGCTGACGGTGCAGATCTTCCGCCTGCCCGCCCTCTACGGCCCCGGCCGCTCGCCGCTGGACCGCCTGCGCGACGGGACGGCGCGCCTGGTGAAGAAACCCGGCCAGGTCTTCAACCGCATCCACGTCGAGGACGCCGTCGCCGGGGTCTTCGCCTCCATGACCCGCCCGCATCCCGGTCGCGCCTACACCCTGGCCGACGACGAGCCGGCTGCGGCGGACGAGGTGATCCGGGGCGCGGCGGCCCGCCTCGGCCTGCCCCTGCCGCCCGAAGTCAGTCTAGACGACCCGTCGGTGTCGGACGCCATGAGGCGTTTCTACAATGACTCGAAGCGCCTCTCGAACGCCCGCGCCAAGGCCGAGCTGGGCTGGCGGCCGAAATACCCGACCTGGCGCGAAGGATTAGAGAGCATCCTCGCAGCGTCCTCGCCGCAAGCGCGCCCTTGAGCGCTCAAGCAGCGAGCCGCCGCGCGGCGCGCGGTAGCGCCCTTCTTCCTTAGAAAGGCAACAAGTTCCGCTGACGGCTGTAGCTCATGGTGCCGACATTGGCGCCCAGGCGCAGGCCGACGCCGGTGCGGATGGGGGCCAGGACGATGCCGTCCGCACGCTGGTAGTTCACGCCCAGACCGGCGACCAGATAGGCCGAGCCCTCGACGCCGGGGTAGCGGCGATAGAGCATGTCCGGGTGATAGAGGCCGTAGACCAGGGTGAAGACCCGGCTGGCGTTGCCCCCCACGTCCCAGCCGATAGAGGCGCCCTGCCAGAAGACTTCCTGAGAGGCCGACAGGTCCTTCATATGCAAGGCCCCGCGGCCGTAGCGCACGCCGACGACGGCGGCGCCGGCGGCTTCCTCGCCGGCGATATAGGCGGTGGGGCGGTCGCCCTGCTCGGCGAAGACGCGCTCCAGCGCCGAGCCCATGGCCTCGGCGGCGATGCCCATTTCACGCGACCCGGCCGAGACCAGTTCGTCGAAGGTATAGGCCTGGGCCGTCTGGTCCGAGGCGATCGGATAGGCAGGGTCGGTCGGCTGGCGCGTGGAGGCGCAGGCGCCAAGGCCCACGGGCAGGGCGCCGGCGGCGGCGAGACCGAGGCTGGTGCGGATCAGTTGGCGGCGATGCATGTCGAGGCTCCTGACAGAGGACGGTGCGCCCATCGTCGCGGGCTTGGCCTACCGTCCGTGTCTTTTGCGGCAGCCTTGGGGCTTTAAGGTTAACCGAACCTTGCTTGGCTGTATTCCCCGCCGGTCAAGCCGATCAAGGCTTCGTCAGCAGCCACTCGCCTCCGGAAGGCTCCAACATCGCGGGCCTCAAGTAGCGCGAAGCGCGATAGGCCCCAAAAAGAAAACGCCAGGGCGGAGCCCTAGTGCTTGTCCGTCTTCTCCGCGATCCAGTCCATCAGCGCCAGCAGCACGCCCGAGGCGACGAAGGTCAGGTGGATGATCACCGCCCACATCAGACCGGCCTCGTCCAGCGGCACGCCCGGCTTGCCGATGTTCATGAAGCTCTTGAGCAGATAGATGGCCGAGATCGCCACGATGGAGGCGATCAGCTTCATCTTCAGACCCGAGAAGTCCACGGTGCCCATCCAGGGCGGGCGATCCACATGGTTCTCGTCCAGGTCCAGCTTGGAGACGAAGTTCTCATAGCCGGAATAGATGACGATCAGCAGCAGGTTGCCCGCCAGCGACAGGTCCACCAGGCTGAGGATGGCCAGGATGGCGCCGTCCGACTTCATGTGGCCTTCGCCCATGACGAAAGCTTGCGGCACGTAATAGATCAGTTCCCGGACGAAGACAGCCAGCAGCATGATCAGGGCCGCGACCAGCCCCAGGTAGAAGGGCGCCATCAGCCATCGCGCGCGGAACAGGCTGCGCTCGAACTGAACCTCGGCCCAGGGCTTCTTGTCCGCCATGCCTAGCTCCTAAGCACGCCGCCGGCCTTGGCCGCGGCGGCGACGACCTTGGCCGTCAGGGCCTCGATCTCGGCCTCGGTCAGGGTGGCGGCGCGCGGCTGGATCTCGACTTCGATCGCCACCGACTTCTGACCCTCGGGCACGCCCTGGCCGCGATAGACGTCGAAGACGCGCACCTCGGCGATCAGGGCCTTGTCGGCGCCGACGACGGCGCGGGTCAGGTCGCCCGCAGCCTTGGCCTCATCCAGCAGGAAGGCGAAGTCGCGGCTCAGCGGCATCAGGTTCGGCAGGTCCGCCGCCCCCCGCGCCTTGCCGCCCCCATTCCTGCCTTTCTGGCCACGCGGTTCCGGCACGGCGTCGAGAACGACCTCGAAGGCCAGCATGGGGCCGTCGGCGTCCAGGGCCTTGAGCACGCGAGGGTGCAGTTCGCCGAACTCGACGACGACGTTCTTGGGACCCAGTTGCAGGCGGGCCGAACGACCGGGGTGCCACCAGCCCTGGTTCGAGCCCTGGGCCAGTTGCAGCGAGGCGACCGGCGCGCCGATCTCCTCCAGCAAGGCGAACAGATCGCCCTTGAGGCCGAACAGGGCGTCCTCGCCCGCGCCGCTCCAGTGACGGTCGGGATGGGGGGCGATCAGGCCGGCGATGACGGTGCGCTGACCGTTCGGCTGGTCGTTCAGATAGATGGGCCCGATCTCGAACAGGGCGGCGTCGGCGTGGCCGCGCGCGGCGTTGCGCGCCGCCGCCTGGATCAGGTTGGGCAGGATCGACGGACGCATGCAGTCGAGGTCGGCCGCGATCGGATTTTCCAGCACCAGACGCTCGTCGCCGCCGCCGAACAGGACGGCCGTCGACTGCTTGGTGAAGGACCAGGTCACGGCCTCGGCGTAGCCCAGGGCGGCGAGCGCGCGCCGGGCGACGCGGACGCGGGCCTGACGCGGACTGAGGACGCCCTGCGCCTTGCGGGCGACCTCGGGCAGAGGCGTATGCGGCAGGGCGTCGAAGCCCTCGATGCGCGCAACTTCCTCGACCAGATCAGCGGGGCCTTCGACGTCGCGACGCCACGACGGCGGCACCACGGTCCAGGGCGCGCTACGCATGACGGTGAAGCCCAGCGCGGTCAGGATTTCAAAGATGCGGTCGTCGGACAGGCTGAGGCCCGACAGGCGCTTCACATAGGCGGGGTCGAAGGCGAAGCCGACGGGGGCGGCCGGGGCCTGACCCGTCACCACGACCTCGGACGGCTCGCCGCCGCACAGGTCGAGGATCAGCTGGGTCGCCAGTTCCAGACCGGGCACGACCGAGGCCGTGTCCACGCCACGTGCGAAGCGGTACTGGGCGTCGGAGCTGATGCCCAGCGACCGCCCCGTCTGGGCGATGGCCAGGGGCTCGAACCAGGCGCTCTCGACGAAGACATCGACCGTCTCGTCTGAACAGCCGGTGCTTTCGCCGCCCATGACGCCGCCCAGACCGATGGGGCGTTCGCCGTCAGCGTCGGCGATGACGCAATCGGCGGGCGAGGCGGCGTAGGTCTTGCCGTCCAGCGCAATCAGGTGCTCGTGCTCGCCCGTAGCCTTGGCGACCAGACCGGCGCGCACGACGATCTGCTGGCCCGACAGCTTGGCCACGTCATAGACGTGCAGCGGCCGCGCCCGGTCGTAGGAGATCAGGTTGGTGATATCGACCAGCCGGTTGATCGAGCGCAGGCCGACAGCGGTCAGGCGGTGCTGCAGCCAGGCCGGCGACGGCCCATTCTGCACGCCTCGTATCACGCGTCCCGCGAAGATCGGGCAAAGCTCCGGCGCCTCGATCCGCACCGTGATCGGCGAGGCGAAGCCACCGGCGACCGGCTTGATCTCCGGCGTCGTCAGCTGGCCCAGACCCGCGGCGGCCAGGTCGCGGGCGATGCCCGCCACCCCCAGCCAGTCGGGGCGGTTCGGCGTCACCTCGAAGTCGATCACGGGCTCGGCGCCGAAAACGCCGGCGGCCGGCATGCCGACCTGCAGGTCATCGTCCAGCTCCAGAATGCCGTCGCTGTCGTCGGCCAGTTCCAGCTCGGCGCCCGAGCACAGCATGCCGTAGGACACCACGCCGCGCACCGGTTTCTCGACCAGTGTCACGCCCAGACCGGGCACATAGGCGCCGATGGGGGCGTAGATGGTCGTCAGGCCCGCCCGCGCGTTGGGCGCGCCGCAGACGATTTCCTTGCGGCCATCCACCGTATCCACCTGACACACCTGCAAGCGGTCGGCGTTGGGGTGGCGTTCGGCTGACACGATCCTGGCGACCGTGAAGGGGGCCAGGGCCGCTATGGGGTCGTGGACCTCCTCGACTTCAAGGCCGGCCATGGTCATGGCGGCCGCGACCTGATCGACCTCAGCCGTCGTATCGAGATGTTCCTTCAGCCAGGACAGCGTGAACTTCATTGGGGCGCTCCGCCGCCGATGGCCTGGGCCATGTCATCGAGGAAGGCAGCCGCGCCGGTGAAGCCGACGCCGACGAAGCGGCAGTTGATGAACTGGCAGTTCTTGAACGCGATAGGCCCGACGACCCGGTTCGCGCCCAACGGCGCCAGCATCAGGCTGCGTGGATCGCCTTTGGCGTCGCCCAGATCGCAGCCGTCGAACTGACAGCCTTCGATGGGAAGGATCACCGCCGGCCCCTCGAACAGGCAACCTTCAAAGCGACGGTTCTCGATCACCTGGGAACCCGCACGCAGACTTTCGATGTAGAGCTGCGGCAGCCAGATATTGACGCTGGCGTAGGTGGGTCCTGCGCCCAGCGGTTCCAGCGTGAGGGGTGCGGGCGCGACGTCGGTCATGCCTGGGCCGCCGCGCCGCGGGCGCCCAGAAGATCCTTTTCGACCCCGTCGAGCATCTCACGCGCGCCCGTGAAAGCCACCTGGACAAAACGGCAGCGGATGAACTGGCAATTAGACATGCCGATGACGCCGGCGATCATGTCGCCGCGCGGGTCCAGCAACAGGGTCTTCGGATTCTCGGCCACGCCCATGTTGCAGGTATCGAAGTGGGTGCCATTCATCACCGCCATCACAGCCGGGCCTTCGATCAGGCATTCGGTAAAGGTCTTGCCTTCGATGAAGGTCTGGCCAGCATTCATGTGATGCACCGCCAGCGAAGGCAGCCAGACAGCCTCCTTCTCGAACGTCGTGCGCGCCACGAGTTCACGGCCGAACTTTTCTTCTGCGGACATCGGGGTCTGGGTCGTGTCGTTCATGTCTGTCTTCGATCTATATGGTGTTCGGCAGGGCGACGATCTGGGCGATGAACTCGTCCGTCCCGGTAAAACCGACGCCGTAGAATTCGCAGCCGATGAAGGCGCAGTCGCGCATTGGCACCGTGCCGATCGCCTTGTCGCCCAAGGGCTTCATCACGAGGTTGCGGATGTCGCCGCGGCTATCGCCAAAATTGGTTTCTCTGAAGGTCACGCCGTCGGAAGCCAGAATGATGGCAGGGCCCTGGATGCGACAGCCCTTGAACGTCCGCCCCTGGATGAGACCCGGCCCGTTCTTCACGGCATGGGCGAAGACATCATAGAGCGTCAGGTCGACGTTCTCGAAGACGAGCGCGCCAAAGTCCTCAGCCAGGACGACAGGACGGGTAATCGGAAGCAGGCTCATGTCAGGACAGTCCCGAGGCCGGGTTGGGCGCGGCGAAGGCGGAGAAGCCGTAGTGCGCCAGCCAGCGCGTATCGGCCTCGAACATGGGGCGCAGGTCGGAGACGCCATACTTCAGCATGGCCAGGCGATCGACGCCCATGCCGAAGGCGAAGCCCTGATACTCATCCGGGTCGATGCCGCAGTTGCGCAGCACGTTCGGATGAACCATGCCGCAGCCCAGAATCTCCAGCCAGTCGTCGCCTTCGTTCAGGGTCAGCTTGCCGCCCGAGCGGTCGCAGCGGATGTCCATCTCGGCCGAGGGCTCGGTGAAGGGGAAGTGATGGGGGCGGAAGCGGGCGTTGACGTCGTCCAGTTCGAAGAAGCGGGCGATGAAGGTTTCCAGCGTCGTCTTCAGATGACCCATGTGGATGTCGCGGTCGATCACCAGACCCTCGATCTGGTGGAACATCGGCGTGTGGGTGGCGTCGGAATCCTTACGGAAGGTCCGACCCGGCGCGATGATGCGGATCGGCGGCTTCTGGCTCATCATGGTCCGCACCTGCACCGGGCTGGTGTGGGTGCGCAGGACCTTGCGCTCGCCCGTTTCCGGGTCGGGCTTGAGGAAGAAGGTGTCGTGCATTTCCCGCGCCGGATGCTTGGGCGGGAAGTTCAGGGCGGTGAAGTTGTGGAAGTCGTCCTCGATGTCCGGACCCTCGGCCACGGCGAAGCCCATCTCGGCGAACAGGGCGATCATCTCGTCCATGACCTGCATGGTCGGATGCACTCCGCCCTTGCGGCGCGGGCGGCTGGGCAGGGTCAGATCGACACGCTCGGCCAGCAGCCGGGCGTCCATCTCTGCGGCCTCCAGTTCGGCCTTCCTGGCGGCGATGGCGGCGGTCACGCGGTCGCGCAGACCGTTGATGATCGGCCCTTGCTCGCGGCGTTCGTCGGGGCTGAGCGCGCCCATCCCCTTCAGCAGGGCCGAGACGGCGCCCGTCTTGCCGAGAGCGGCGACGCGCACCTCTTCGATCGCAGCGACGCTTTCGGCCGCTCCGATGGCGTTGATCAGGTCGAGTTCTAGCTGGGCGAGATCGGTCATGGTCCGCAGCGTCTAGCCCGACACGGCCGTCACGCAAAGCCTTCAGCGTCGATCAGGCTCAGTCGGCCAGAACGAAAGTGACCTTCATGTTCACGCGATACTCGGCGATCTTTCCCTCACGGACCACGACCTTCTGCTCCTGGATCCAGGCGCCTTCGACATGGCGCAGGGTCTTGTCGGCGCGAGCGATCCCCTGGGCGATGGCGTCGTCGAAGCTGACGGTGGATGACGCGGTGATTTCGGTGACGCGAGCGATGGACATCGGCAAAGCCTCCTGAACCGCCAGGGTCGCCAGTCGACCCGACTGAACCCCAACGCTCGATCCGGCGAAAAGGTCAGATCTGGCCATGAAAAACGCCCGCCCCGGAAACGGGACGGGCGTTCTTGTTTTTACGCTAGCGCTCGGCTCGCGGAGCCTCGCTGCCTGGGCGTGATCGCGAGACCTAGGCGGCCAGAGCGGCGCGAACCTTGTCGGCGATGCCCTTGAAGCTGGCTTCATCGGCGGCGATCGTCGACAGGACCTTGCGGTCCAGCTCGATGCCGGCCTTGGACAGGCCGTGCATGAACTGCGAATAGGTGAAGCCTTCCAGACGGGCGGCGGCGTTGATGCGCTGGATCCACAGGGCGCGGAACGAACGCTTCTTGTTGCGACGGTCGCGGTAGGCGTACTGGCCTGCGCGGTCGACAGCGGCCTTGGCCGTGCGGATGGTGTTCTTGCGGCGGCCGTAGAAGCCCTTGGCCTGCTTCAGAACCTTCTTGTGTTTGGCGTGGGACGTTACGCCCCGTTTGACGCGAGCCATGTCGCTATCCTTTCAAATTCTTACGTAGAGATCAGATCGAAATGCGCGCGCCGATCAGGCGTACGGCATGTAGGATTTGATCTTCTTGGCGTCGGCGTCGGCCATGACCGAGGTGCCGCGGTTCTGGCGGATGTACTTGGAGTTGTGGCTGATCAAGCGGTGACGCTTGCCCGCAACGCCGGCCTTCACCTTGCCAGTGGCCGTGAATTTGAAGCGCTTTTTGGCGCCAGACTTCGTCTTCAGTTTCGGCATTTTCCACTCACTTTTTGGCTGCCGTCCGTTCGGTCTGCAAGAGATCGGGTGGACAGCGGCTGGGATTAAGAACCACCGAGGCATGCCATTAGCCTGGCGGTTCGTAGGCGAAGGGGCCGCTAGTAAGCCAGCCACTGTCCGAAATCAAGGAGAGTCTGGACCGGCGCACCTGGCCTTTTAAACGCAGAACGCCCCGGCGCGAGGGCCGGGGCGTCTGTAGATCGGATCAACAGGCGTGCGCTTAACGCGGCGCCAGGATCATGATCATCTGGCGGCCTTCCATACGCGGGGCGTATTCGACCTTTGCGACCTCGTCGAAGTCGGCCTGAACCTTGTTGAGCAGCTTCATGCCCAGTTCCGGGTGCGCCATCTCACGACCGCGGAAGCGCAGGGTCACCTTGACCTTGTCGCCCTCGTCGAAGAAGCGGTGCATCGCCTTGGCCTTGACCTCATAGTCATGGGTGTCGATGTTCGGACGGAGCTTGATTTCCTTGAGCTCGACGACCTTCTGACGCTTGCGCGCCTCGGCCTTCTTTTTCTGCTCCTGAAAACGATGCTTGCCGTAGTCCAGGATCTTGCAGACCGGCGTCTCGGCGTTGCCGACGATCTGGACCAGATCCAGACCGGCTTCTTCGGCCGCTTCCAGCGCGGACGACAGCGGCATGACGCCCTGTTTTTCGCCGTTCTGGTCGATCAGCAGCACGCGCGTGGCGCGGATTTCCTGGTTGATGGGCGGCCCGTCCTTGACGGGCGGCGCTTGCATGGGACGGCGAATGGGCGTCGTTTCCTTATGTGATCAGAAGACAGGCGATAAATCTCGCAGGGAACAGCGCGACAGAGGCGGCGCTTCCCGGCGGCGGGAATATGACGACTGAAGCCCTGTAATTCAAGGCTCGTCGGGGTTTGCGCCGCCAATGAAGGCGTCATGAAGCGCCAGCACCCCCTCAAAGACATGCTCGACCGTCAGGTCTTCGATCGGCGCAAACTGGCCCCGCGTCTCGTTCGAGGCGACCGTGCGCGTCTTCGGCCCCCAGGGTCCATAGAGCCACCACTCGGTCGGACCGAACAGGCCCAGGGTCGGTCGGCCGAGCGCCGCCGAAACATGCATCAGGCCGGAGTCGTTGCCCACGAACAGGGCGGCGCGATCAATGACGGCGGCCGAACACAGGATGTCGCCCTTGCCCACGCAGTCGATGCCGCGGTCGCCGGCGGCCTTCAGGGCAGGGGTCGCGGGGGGCCGGTCGCCGGGTCCGCCGACGGGCATGAAGCGCCAGCCGTCGAAGCGCGGCTCGGCCTTCAGCTTTTCGACGAGTGCGCCCCAGCGGTCGGCCGGCCAGGACTTGCCCGGCTGGTGGGCGATGGGCGCCAGGGCGATGATCGGGCCTTCGCCCGGCCCCGCAGCCAGTTGCGGATCGATGACGGCGGCGGCCTCGGCGCGCGCCCGATCGTCAAGCCAGATTTCCGGGTTCAGCGGCGTCGCCGAGCCCATCAGGCGCGACACCATCTCGACCTTGCGCAGCCCGGTCTCCCAGCGACGATTGTAGACGACACGCCTTTTGGCCGGGATCAGCCAGGCGAGGGCCGAGCCGCGGATATCGACCACCAGATCCCATTTCGTCCCGCGCACCTGTTTCCACAGATCGACCCAGTGTCCGGCGGCCTTCTTCTTGTCGAGGATGATGACCCGCTCCACGTTTGGCGCAGAACGGAAGAAGGGCGCCGGCGGACGGCCGCAGGCCACGGTGATCTGCACCCCCGGCGACTGGCGCGCGATCTCGCGGATCACGCCGGAAGAGATGACGCAGTCGCCGATGCGGTTCGAGCTGACAAAAAGGGCTTTGGGTGCGGACAAGCGGGGCCCTCGCGGCCTGTGAACAATCGCCGTCTCTGCTAAAGCCATTCCGCCCCGAATGACAGTCCGAGGAGTTTCCATGTCCGACTTCGACACGTCTACCCAGATCTTGGCCCGCCCGGACGGCGAGACTCTGGCCTTCAAGGCGGTCAAGGGCGAAGGCCCCACGGTCGTCTGGATCGGCGGCTTCCGCTCGGACATGGAGGGGACCAAGGCTCTGGCGCTGGAGGCGGCGGCGCGCGAGCGCGGCTGGAACTATGTCCGCTACGACCACTTCGCCCACGGCCAGTCGTCGGGCGACTGGAAGCAGGCCACCATCGGCCGCTGGCGCGAGGACGCGATCGCCCTGATCGACAGTCTCAAAGGCCCGGTCATCCCGGTCGGCTCGTCCATGGGCGGCTGGGTGGCGCTGCTGGCGACCCTGGCGCGACCTGAACGGATCAAGGGGCTGGTTCTGGTCAATCCGGCGCAGGACTTCACCGAAAAGCTGATGTGGCCAGGCCTCGCCGACCATGAGCGTCAGGCCATCCTGCGCGAGGGCGAGACGGTCATTACCGAGGAGGGGCTGGGGTCCTATGTCCTGACCCGGAGGATGTTCGAGGAGGCTCGCGACTGGCTGCTGCTGGGCGGCGTAATCGACATCAGCGCCCCGGTTCACGTGCTGCAAGGCCGCGCGGACGACGTGGTGCCGTGGCGCCATCAGGTCGATCTGATCGAAAGACTAGGCGGCGGCGACGTACGCCTGGACCTGATCGAGGGCGGCGACCACAGGCTGTCGAGCCCCGCCGATCTGGCGCGGCTGATTGAAGCCGTGGGGGCGATGCGGGGCTGATCGCTTGCGTCTTTCCTCCCCATTCCATGGGGAGGTGGCGCGGACGCGAAGCGGACGTGACGGAGGGGGCGACCCACCGGCCGATGTCAGCGTCGCCCCCTCCACCACTGCGTGGTCCCCCTCCCCACAAAGTGGGGAGGAAAGGCTCAGCCCATCAGAGAATAAACCGGCTCAGGTCGATGTTCTTGGCCAGTGCGCCGACCTTTTCACGCACCATGTCGCCGTCAAAGGTCAGGGTCTGGCCCGACAGGTCCGAAGCCTTGAAGCTGGTCTCCTCCAGCACCCGTTCCAGCACGGTCTGAAGCCGGCGCGCGCCAATATTCTCGACGGTGGAGTTGGCGGCCACGGCCACGTCGGCCATGGCCTCGACCGCATCGTCGGTAAAGACGACCGTCACGCCTTCGGTCTCCAGCAGGGCCTGGTTCTGACGGATCAGATTGGCCTCTGGCTCGGTCAGGATGCGCTTGAAGTCGTCGCGCGTCAGGGCCTTCAGCTCGACGCGGATCGGCAGGCGGCCCTGCAGTTCGGGCAGCAGGTCACTGGGCTTGGCCACGTGGAAGGCGCCCGAGGCGATGAACAGGACATGGTCGGTCTTGGCCGGCCCGTACTTGGTCGAGACGGTCGTGCCCTCGATCAGGGGCAGCAGGTCGCGCTGGACCCCCTCGCGCGACACGTCGGCCCCGGAGGCGCCCTGGCGCGCCGCCACCTTGTCGATCTCGTCGAGGAAGACGATGCCTTCGTTTTCGGCCAAAAGCAGCGCTTCCTTGGTCAGGCTTTCCTGGTCAAGCAGCTTGTCGCTTTCCTCGGTGGTCAGCGGGGCCATGGCCTCGGCCACCGTCAGCTTGACCGTCTTGGTGCGGCCGCCGCCCATCTTGCCCAGCAGGTCCGACAGGTTCAGCAGGCCGACGTTGCCGCCGCCGGCACCCATGTCCAGACCCTGCAAGGGCGAGGTCGTGTCGGCCAGGGCGATCTCGATCTCCTTGTCGTCCAGTTCCCCGGCGCGCAGCTTCTTCCTGAAGGCGTCGCGCGTGGCAGGCTGCGAGCCCGGCCCGACCAGGGCGTCGAGAATCCGCTCCTCGGCCTGACCCTCGGCTCGGGCCTTGACGCCCGAGCGGCGCTTGTCGCGCACCATGACCAGGGCGCTCTCGACCAGATCACGCATGATCTGATCGACGTCGCGGCCGACGTAGCCGACCTCGGTGAACTTGGTCGCCTCGACCTTGAGGAAGGGCGAACCCGCCAGCCTGGCCAGACGCCGGGCGATCTCGGTCTTGCCCACGCCCGTCGGGCCGATCATCAGGATGTTCTTGGGCGTGACCTCGTCGCGCAGATCCTCGGGCACGCGCTTGCGGCGCCAGCGGTTGCGCAGGGCCACGGCCACGGCGCGCTTGGCGTCATCCTGGCCGACGATGTAGCGGTCCAGTTCGGAGACGATTTCGCGGGGAGACAGGTCGGTCATTTAGAGGCTCTCCACCGTCAAATTCCCATTGGTGTAGACGCAGATGTCTGCGGCGATCTTCATGGCCTTGCGGGCGATCTGCTCGGCGTCGAGCTCGGAGTTTTCGTCACTCAGGGCGCGAGCGGCGGCCAGCGCATAGTTGCCGCCCGAGCCGACGGCGGCGACGCCATACTCCGGCTCCAGCACGTCGCCGACCCCCGTCACCGTCAGGATGGTGTCCTTGTCGGCGACCAGCAGCATGGCCTCCAGCCGACGCAGATAGCGGTCGGTCCGCCAGTCCTTGGCCAGTTCGACGCAGGCGCGGGCCAACTGATCCGGATACTGCTCCAGCTTGGCTTCCAGCCGCTCGATCAGGGTCAGGGCGTCCGCCGTCGCCCCGGCGAAGCCGGCCAGAACCTTGCCGCCCGCGAGCGTGCGCACCTTGCGTGCGGCGCCCTTGACGATGGTCGGCCCCATCGAGACCTGGCCGTCGCCGGCGATGACGGTGCGGCCGTTCTTGCGCACCGCCAGAATGGTGGTGCCGTGCCAGTCGGGAAAGTTCGAGCTCTGGGTCATGGCCGATCAGATGGCGAGGAATGACCACCCCTGCAAGACGCCGCCGCGCCGCAGGCTGCGCCGGCGCTCTTGGTTTGTTAACCCTGGACGTGACAGGGAGCCTCTCGACGTCAGTTGCGTCGCGTCAGTTCGAGTACCCGCCCTTGCCCCTCCATCGCGCCATCTACGTCAGCGACGCCGTCGGCGACGCCGCCACAAGCCTGCTGGTTCTGGCGGAAATCCTCGGCGAGTCGGAGCGCAACAACCGACGCGACGGGCGCACCGGCGCCATGATGCGACATCAGGGCCAGTTCCTGCAGGTCATCGAAGGACGCCGCTCGGATATCGACCGGCTTCTGGACAGGCTGCGCGCCGATCCTCGCCATCAGAACCTGCGCCTGCTGTCCGATCAGGACGTCGCCAGCCGCCTCTTTCCTGAATGCCTGATGATGCTGACGCAACTGACCCCGGACGCCGCCCGCCTGCTCGGCGGCGCCCGGCTGGATCAACTGGGCGCCGATCGTGCCGAGGCGCTGCTGGTCCTGGCCGCCGGAGCCCTGCCGCTTCCGGCCTGACGGCGAGGGCCGACTGCGCTAGACAGGCTGTTGTGATCAAGTCTCCCGCCACGCCCGCGCCCGCCCGCTTCTCCGACGACGAGGTCGACCGCTACGCGCGGCAGCTGGTGCTGTCCGAAATCGGCGGGCCGGGTCAGCAGGCCTTGAAACGTGCGCGCGTGCTGATCGTCGGCCTCGGCGGCGTCGGCGCGCCCGCCGCCCTGTATCTGGCCGCCGCCGGCGTCGGGACCCTGGGCCTGATCGACGACGATGCGGTCGCCCTGTCGAACCTTCAGCGCCAGATCATCTTCGCCGCCGCCGACGTCGGCCGCCCCAAGGTGGAGGTCGGCGGCGAACGTCTTGCCGCTCTCAACCCCCATGTCGCGATCGAGTCCCTGAACGAGCGCCTGAGCCCAGCCAATGCGCAGGGCCTAGTCGAACGCTTCGACCTGGTGCTGGACGGCACAGACGATTTCGACACCCGCTTCGCTGTCAACGCCGCCTGCGTGGCCGCCGGCAAGCCGCTGGTCTCGGGGGCCCTGGGTCGCTGGAACGGTCAGGTCGGCGTCTTCACCGGCCAGCCCTGCTATCAATGCCTCGTGCCCGAGACCCCGCCCGACGCCGAGACCTGCGCCCGCGTCGGGGTGGTCGGCGCCCTGGCCGGGGTGGTCGGCGCCCTGGCCGCCATGGAAGCCATCAAGCTGATCACCGGGGCGGGCGCGCCCCTGACCGGCCGCCTGATGCTCTACGACGGCCTGGCCGGGACCAGCCGGGTGACGCGTGTCTCCGCAGACCCGACCTGCCCCACATGCGGCGTCTAGGCGAAGGCGCGCCGCAACAAGCCCACGTAGCGTTCCATCAGATCCTTCTCGACCTCGGCCTCCCAGTCGGCGTGGCCGGCGTCGGGCACCTCGACATAATCCACCTTCTTGCCCGCGCTGCGGAGAGCGCTGTGCATGATACGGGACTGGATCGCCGGCACGATTCGGTCGTCCACGCCGTGCACCAGCAGGACGGGGCAGACCATGTCTGCGGCACGCCGGCGTGGCGAAGCCGTTTCCAGCAACAATGCGTCCGTGTCGGGATCGCCTATCCGCTTCTTCCAGAAGCCGTAGATCTCTTTGGTCGGCGTGTCGTCATCCCGACGCTCCCAGGCCAGCATGTCCGGCAAGTCCGACACACCGCAGATCGAGATTGCAGCCTTGTACAGGTCCGGGCGTCGCACAGCGCCCATCAGGGCCGCATAGCCGCCATAGCTGGTGCCCATGATGGCCACGCGGTCGCCATCCAGACCCTTGTCGCGCACGACCTGGGCGACCGCGTCCTCGACATCCTCCTGCATCCGTTCGCCCCAACGTCGCCAGCCTTCCTGGGCGAAGGCCAGCCCGTAGCCGCCTGAACCTCGGAAGTTCGGCTGCAGCACCCACCAGCCCTGGGCGGCCAGAACCTGCACCTGGCGGTCATAGCCCCTTTGATCGCGCGCCTCGGGCCCCCCGTGCGGCATGACCACCAGCGGTCCGGGCGTCGCATTGGGGGGCGCGGTCAGATAAGCCTCAATCAATACGCCGTCGCGTGTTTGCACCGACAACAGTTCACAGCCGCCCAGCCGCTCGAAATCCAGGGCGTATCTCGACCCCAGGTTCGTCATGCTTCGCGCAACCTTGTCGTACAGGTACCAGGAGCCCGGCTCACGGGGCCCCTCGACATAGGCTATGAACCGGTTGCGGTCGTCGCTGACCTGGCTGAGATGAACGTCGCAGTCGTCGTCAAAAAAGCGGTTCATGGCGCGATGGTGGGCCGCGAGGCCCACCTCGGCGAACTCGTACTCCAGCCGGTCGCCGTAATAGGCGGCGCCGAGGTAGCGGTTGCGGGCGTCCATCAGACCATACAGCACATCTCGACCGACCCTCGGCTGCATCGGCGCACCGAACGCCAGGCTGTGAAGATTCATCTCGCGGATCGTTTCGACATCTTCGCCCTCGGCGCGAGCCGAGACCAGCACCGTCTCGGGAGAGGCGCCCCCTCCAACCCAGGAGAAGTCCGGCGCATCGACAATGCGGCTCCGTCGCACGAAGCGCCATTCGGTCTCGCCAGGCGCGCGGGCGTGGATGGTCTCCACAGTCCAGCGCGTATTGACGTCGCGGCGCAGCACCGCAACGCCATTGTGAGTCTGCCAGCCGATGGTCGCCGAGTTGCCGCGTTCAAGCCGTTCGGCCTTGCCGTCGATGATATTGACGCGGTGCAGGCCCATCACGCCATCGGATTCCCAGGCGGTCATGAGAACATGGTCAGGGTCGTCGGGAAGGAGGTCGATGACGCGCCCCAGATCCCGCGAATAGCGCATACGCTGGCGTTCGCCCTCGAACAGAACGACCATGTCTCCGGTATCATGATCCATGGCCACGACCCGACGGGAGATGACCGTCTGGCTGGGACCGGGAAGGTTGGACCCCGGCGGCTTGCGACCCGGAATGACCCGTTTGATGGCGACCCGCACCAGCAACCGCCGGTCATTGGCCCACTCCAGCGCTTCGACAGCAGTTTCGCCCAGCTCAATCCGGCGACGCTGGCCTTCCGGCGCGGCGGCGTCCAACAGGTCGATGACACCGCGAGGCTGCTCCCTGGTGCCCAACTGCTCCAGAATGGCTATGCGCCCGCCTGATGGCGACAGGGCCACCGCCCGGGTCGTTTGCCCCGCAAAGAAGGCGTCGAGAGCGTAGGCGCTCGCTGGCGCGGCGGTCGCCAGCCGCCCCCCTACGACGGCCATCATAGCGCCTGCGCCGCCCGCGCAGAGAAGGCGCCGTCGCGATAAGGCCGCGCCCCACGCGTGCTTCTGATTTTGCATCAATCCCCCCGGATCATTTCGTCTTCCTTAGGAAGATGTCATGGAGGAGGTCAAGCGGTCGGCTGACAGCGCTACAGCATGGCCGGGATGACCCGGTCCGGCGGGCGGTGACCGTTCTGATAGGTCATGATGTTGGCGATGACGCGATCGCCCATGTCCTGGCGCGCCTCGATCGTGGCCGAGCCGAGGTGGGGCAGGAGCACGACGTTTGAACGACCGACCAGGCCCGGATGCACCGCCGGTTCGTGCTCGAACACGTCCAGACCGACCCCGAACAGGGCGCGGCGATCCAGGGCCTCGACCAGGGCCGCCTCGTCGATCAGTTCGCCGCGCGCCGTGTTGACCACGATGGCGTGAGGCTGCAGCCGGGCGATGCGCTCGGCCGAGAGGATGTGGTGGGTGTCTTTCGTCGCCGGGCAGTTCAGCGAGATGACGTCCATCCGCGCCAGCATCTGATCCAGATCGTCCCACCATGTCGCGCCCAGTTCCTCGGCGATCATGTCCGAAACCGGCTTGCGATTGTGATAGTGGACCTGCATGCCGAAGGCCCTGGCCCGGCGCGCCAGGGCCTGGCCGATGCGCCCCATGCCGACGATGCCCAGCCGCTTGCCCCACAGCTTGCGGCCGCACATCCAGGTCGGGCTCCAGCCCTGGAACTGGCCCGTCGCGACCACATTGGCGCCTTCGACGATGCGGCGACTGACGGCCATGATCAGGCTCATGGTCAGGTCAGCCGTGTCCTCGGTCAGGACCCCCGGCGTATTGGTGACAATAATTCCGCGCCCGACGGCGGCGTCGATGTCGATATGGTCCACGCCCGCGCCGAAGCTGGCGATCATCTTCAACTGCTCGCCGGCCTCGGCGATCAGCGCGGCGTCAAGGTGGTCGGTGATGGTGGGGACGAGAACCTCCGCGCGCTGCAGGGCGGCGGCCAGGTCATCGGGCGACATCGGACGATCGGTCAGATTCAGCTCGGCGTCGAACAGTTCACGCAGGCGCGTTTCCACCGCATCGGGCAGGCGTCTGGTTAATACGACCTTAAGCTTGCGAGCGGACATAGGAAGCCTGGGTTTCGACGGGCGGAAGCGCCCGTGCGGGACGTGTCGATCCGGTGTCTAGCAAAGCTGTGGTCAGGTTCAAAAGTTTCCGGCGTATCGCCGTCATCGCCGCCGTCCTCGGACTGGGCGTCTTCGCCGGCGCCAGCGCCCGCATGCCTGATGGTCGTCCGACTCCGACCGGGCTGGAAGTGCCCCGCTGGGTCACGCTGAAATCCTCCCAGGTGCGGGCGCGTCAGGGGCCGGGCCTCGACTATCGGATCCTGTGGGAGTACCGCGCCGCGGGCCTGCCCGTGCAGGTGATCGCCGAGACAAGGGAGTGGCGCAAGATCTGCGACCCCGACGGCTCGGTCGCCTGGATCCACCGCACCGTGGCCTCGGGCCGCCGCAGCGTGTTCAACCGCTCGGCTGAAGAGATCGCCATCCATTCGGGACGCTCGGCCACATCGTCAGTGCGAGCGCGCCTGTCCCCCCGCTCCATCGTCTCGCTGGACGAATGCGAGGAGGGCTGGTGCCGGGTTCGCGCGCGCAAGATTCGCGGCTGGGTGCCCGAGCGCGCGGTGTTCGGCACCCAGGAGCGCACCCTGTGCAACGCCGCCCGGCCCGCCGGCCCCGGTCGCAGCTAGAGCAAAATCGGCCTGGACGCGCTGGCGGCCAGGCTCAGATATTCGCGGCTGCATCACGCCTGGGGACTGACCGCCGGTCAGGCTCCAGCCGTCACAACAGTTGAGCGGGCGCGCCGGGTCGTGTAACCCGCCCGCAACACTTCCGGAGCGTCAGCCTTGAGCCAGTCCCAATATCCGTCGTCGTTCGATCATGAAGGCCTGCTGGCTTCGGGCCGTGGCGAGCTGTTCGGTCCGGGCAACGCCCAGCTGCCGGCCCCGCCGATGCTGATGTTCGACCGCATCACGACCATCACCTCGGACGGCGGCGACTACGGCAAGGGCTATGTCGAGGCGGAACTCGACATCAATCCCGACCTCTGGTTCTTCCAGTGCCACTTCATCGGCGATCCGGTCATGCCGGGTTGCCTGGGCCTGGACGCCATGTGGCAGCTGGTCGGCTTCTACCTCGGCTGGATCGGCGGCGCCGGCAAGGGCCGGGCGCTCGGCGTCGGCGAGGTCAAGTTCACCGGCCAGGTGACCCCGGACGTCAAGAAGGTGGTCTACAAGGTCCACCTGAAGCGCGTCATCAACCGCAAGCTGGTCATGGGCATCGCCGACGGCGTGCTCGAGGCCGACGGCGAGGTCATCTACACCTGCGCCGACATGCGCGTCGGCCTGTTCGGCGGCGCGGCCACGGTAGCGGCTGCGGACGCCTGACCCCATTTAACGCAGACCGCGGTCAACGCGGCGCCTAGAAGACTGAATGATAGGAAACACCATGCGGCGTGTCGTCGTCACCGGATTGGGCATCGTCTCCTCCATCGGCACTGGCCAGGACGAGGTCGCGGCCTCCCTGCGCGAAGCCAGATCAGGCGTCCAGCACGCCGCCGACCACGCCAAGTACGGCTTCCGCTCGCAGGTCTGGGCCCCGCCGTCGCTGGGCGTGACCGCCGAGGACTGGGCGCCGCTGGTCGACCGCCGCGCGGCGCGCTTCCTCGCCAACGGCACGGCCTGGGCGCACATCGCCTTTGAAGAGGCGCTGAAGGACTCTGGCCTGAGCGCCGAAGAGATCAAGGACGAGCGCATCGGCCTGATCGTCGGCGAGGGCGGCCCCTCGACCCAGGTCATCCTGCAGGCGGCCCAGACCACCATCGAGAAAGGCTCGCCCAAGCGCGTCGGCCCCTTCGCCGTGCCCAAGGCCATGGCCAGCGGTCCGTCCGCGGTTCTGGCCACCTGGTTCCAGCTGAAGGGCATCAACTACTCGATCAGCTCGGCCTGCGCGACCTCGGCCCACTGCATCGGCGCCGCCGCCGAACAGATCGCCTGGGGCAAGCAGGACGTGGTCTTCGCCGGCGGCTGCGAGGACATCGACTGGTCCATGTCCAATATGTTCGACGCCATGGGCGCCATGTCGTCGAACTTCAACGAGACGCCTGGCGTCGCCAGCCGCGCCTATGACAAGGACCGCGACGGCTTCGTCATCGCCGGCGGCGCCGGCATCGTGGTGCTGGAAGAATACGAACGCGCCGTGGCGCGCGGCGCGACCATCTACGCCGAGGTCACCGGCTACGCCGCCAACTCGGACGGCTACGACATGGTCGCCCCCTCCGGCGAGGGCGCCGAGCGCTGCATGAAGCTGGCCCTGAAGATGGCCGGCGACCCGAAGATCGACTACCTGAACCCGCACGGCACCTCGACCCCGGTCGGCGACGCCAAGGAGATGGGCGCGGTGCGCAACGTCTTCGGCGACGACATGCCGATGATTTCCTCGACCAAGTCGCTGACGGGCCACTCGCTCGGCGCGGCCGGCGCTCAGGAAGCCATCTACTGCCTGTTGATGATGAAGCACGGCTTCGCCGCCGAAAGCGCCCACATCGAGAACCTGGACCCCGAGTTCGAGGGCATGCCGATCCTGCGCGAACGCCACGACGGCGAACTGAAGCACGTCATGTCCAACAGCTTCGGCTTCGGCGGCACCAACGGCACCCTGATCCTGTCCAAGGTCTGATTTCGACCCGGCGAGCAAAAAATCTCGCAGAACACGAAAAGGCCCCCATTCGGTCGTGAGCCCGCCCGGAACGGGGGTCAAATCTACATCATCGGCCTGTCGGAGTTCGGAAAAGTCCCGGATCCTGAACAGCCCCCCCAGCCCCCCAGGATTTTTCCGCTAAAGGGCTTCGACGGGCCGATGCTTCCTCCAAGCAGAGACGCCCGCGACCGCCCTCCTCCCCCTCCTGGCGACGCGGGCGTTTTGCTGTCTGGTCTTTGCGATGTTGAAGATCAGCCGGGCAGGCTGATCGTCGTTCGCTCCCCGTCACGCAAGACGATCAGTTCGATCGCGCCGCGCGCCGCCTGAAGCGCTGCCGCCAATGCGGACATGTCGGCCACGTTCGCGCCGCCCGCCTGAACCACGACGTCGCCCGCGTGCGCGCCCGCCGTGGCAGCGACCGATCCGCCCTCGACCACGGTGATCTGGGCCCCCGCGCCGTCGCCGCTGTTTCTGAACGTCAGCCCGCGCGCCATGGCCGCGCTGCGCCCCGTGCGCACGGTCGGCAGATCAGCCGACTGAACGGTCAGGCTGGCCGTGGCCTCGCGCCCGTCCCGCAGATAGACGACCGGCAGGGCGGCGCCGGGCTGGGCGATGCCGACGGTGGCCTGCACCGAGCCGGCATTGGCCACCGGGCGGTTCTGGAGCCGTGTGATGACGTCGCCCGGACGCAGGCCCGCCTGCTCGGCCGGGGAGCCCGGCGCGGCGTCATAGACGACCGCCCCGCGCACCAGGTTAAGGCCCATCTCGCGCGCCCGCTCCGCCGTCAGCGACCCCAGGGCTGCGCCGATCTGGCCGCGCTTGACCTCGCCGGTGGCGCGCAACTGGTCGACCACGAACATCATGATCCGGGTCGGCACGGCGAAGGCGATGCCGTCGTTGCCGCCGCCCATGCCGCCCGACAGGATCGCGGTGTTGATGCCGATCAGCCGCCCGCGGCTGTCCAGCAGCGGTCCGCCCGAGTTGCCCGAATTCACCGCCGCGTCGGTCTGGATATAGTCCTCGATGGCGTCGCCCATGCCCGAACGGTTCAGACCGGAGATGACGCCCATGGTCAGGGTCTGGTCCAGGCCCAGCGGATAGCCTACGGCGAAGGCCAGATCGCCGGTGCGCAGGGTGTCGGAATCCACCGTCTGGACCTGGGACAGGCCGGACGCCTCGATCTTCAGGACGGCGATGTCGGTCGCCTTGTCCGCCCCGACCAGCACGGCGTCGAACAGCCGCCCGTCGATCATGTCGACGGTGAATTTCTGGCCGTTCTCGATGACGTGGTTGTTGGTGACGATAATGCCGTTCGCAGCGTCGATGATAACCCCTGACCCGCCCTGGGCCGGCTTGGGGTCGCCCTCCGATCGGGGGCCGCGCGACTGTCCCAGGGTCGTGACCTGCACGACCGCGGGCAGGGATGCGTCGAGGCCGGCGGCGAAGGTGAAGACGCCGCGTCGGGCGTCATAGGGCAGGCCCTGAACCGCAGGCGTCTGGGCGACAGCCGCCGTCCCGGCCAGCGGCGCGAGGCTCAGGACAAGGACAAGGGCGGCGCCGGAAGAAGCCAGCAGGGCGTGTCGCGTCATTGAAAGTCCCTTCACAGACGTCCAGCCTAGCGCGCGAAAGCCGCCGTGACGATGGCCGATGAACCGAAACGCAGCCGCAAACGTATTGACGGAAAGCGCCTGTTTCCGGCGTTAGGGGATATCATGAAATCAACCACCCGGACCGCCGCACTGATCGTCGGCCTTGGACTGTCCGCCGCCGCCTGCGCCACGGCGCCAGAGCCCAACTCCGGCTATCTCTCGACCTATGAGGGAATGGTGACACGGTCGGATACGGTGCGCGCCTCGGTGCGCCTACGCCGGGACGATGACGCCGCCCGCAGGATCGAACAGGTCCATATCGAACGCGCCGAGCTGACTGCGGACGCCGCCCCGGCTCTCAGCGCCGAGGACTGGGCCCTGGTGCTGGGCGAGATCGACCGTCAGGTCTGCTACGAGCTGAGCGAGCGGTTCACCGTCGTCGACAGCCCTGCGCCCGACGTGGCCAGGGTGCGGCTGGCGGCGACGCGGATCAGCCCCACGGGACAGGCGGGTTCAGCCGCCTCGGCTGTGGCCGGCTACTTCATTCCCGGCCCGATCGGCCTGCGCGCGCCCGGGACGACCGGCGGCCTGGCCGCCGAAGCCGAGATGCTGGACCCCGAAGGGCGTCAGGTCGCGGCCATCGTCTGGGCGCGCAACGCCACCGTGATCGGCACGGACGACCCCTCGCTGTCGCGCGTGGGCGACGCGCACCAGCTGGCAGAGGTTTTCGGCGACATGGTCGGCGACGCCTTCGCGCCCGCCGACCGCAAGCCGCGCGCCATCGCCGACCCCGACCCCTGCGCCCGCTTCGGGCCGCGCACCCGCCCCGAAGGATTCGTCGTGCGGGCCGTGACCGGCCTCTACCAGCCAGAGCTGAGCGGCGGCCGCAAGCCGGTGGAGACGCCTCCGGCCGCCCAGCCGGACGATCAGCCCTAGAAGGCGCTTTCGCCGGTGATGGCCCGGCCGAGGATCAGGGCGTGGACGTCGTGGGCGCCTTCATAGGTGTTCACGGTTTCCAGGTTCATGGCGTGGCGCATGACGTGCAGTTCGCCGGTGATGCCGGCGCCGCCGTGCATGTCGCGCGCCTCGCGCGCCACGGCCAGGGCCTTGCCGCAGTTGTTGCGCTTCATCAGGCTGATGGCCTCCGGCACCCAGGCGCCGGTGTCGAGCAGACGGCCGAGGGCGTAGGCGCCCTCGAAGCCGAGGAAGATCTCGGTCTGCATGTCGGCCAGCTTCTTCTGCACCAGTTGGCGCGACGACAGGGGGCGGCCGAACAGCATACGCTCGCCGACATAGTCGCGGCTGGCGTGGAAGCAGAACTCGGCGGCGCCCATGGCTCCCCAGGCGATGCCGAAGCGCGCCTTGTTCAGGCAGCTGAACGGGCCGCGCAGACCCTGGACGCCCGGCAGGATGTTGGCCTCCGGCACGAAGACGTCGTTGAGGCCGATGTCGCCGGTGATCGAGGCGCGCAGGCTCAGCTTGTCGCCGATCTTGTCCGTGGTGAAGCCGTCGAAGTCGCGCTCGACGATGAAGCCCCGGATCTTGCCCTCTCCTGAGGCGTCTGCGAGCTTGGCCCAGACGATGGCCAGGTCGCTGATCGGCGAGTTGGTGATCCAGTATTTGGCGCCGTTCAGGCGATAGCCGCCCTCGACCTTGACCGCCCTGGTCTTCATCGAGGCGGGGTCAGACCCGCCGTCAGCCTCGGTCAGGCCGAAGCAGCCGACCAGTTCGCCGGCCGCCATTTTAGGAAGGAATTTAAGTTTCTGCTCTTCCGAGCCGAAGGCGTAGATCGGGTACATGGCCAGCGAGGACTGCACGCTCATGGCCGAGCGATAGCCGCTGTCGACAGCCTCGACTTCGCGCGCGATCAGGCCATAGGCGACGTGGCTGGCTTCGGAGCCGCCGTACTGTTCCGGCAGCATGGCGCCGAGGAAGCCCATCGCGCCCATCTCGGTCATGATGGCGCGGTCGAAGGTCTCGTCGCGGAAGGCCTCGACCACGCGCGGCAGCAGGGCCTCGCGGGCATAGGACCGCGCCGCATCCTGGATCATCCGCTCGTCGTCGGTCAGGCGGCCGCGCAGGTCGAACGGGTCGTCCCAGCGGAAGGTCTGTTGCGAAGCGTGCGAGCCGTCGGCCATTGCGTGTTTCCTGCGCGAGTGTGCGGGGTTCTCTAGAGCGTCACGCAGGCTTGTCGGGGCGTGACGATGCGACCCCTGTTCCGGCGGCTGGTTTAGGGCAAAATAGCTGAACCGGGTAGAGGGCGGCGGGGAACCGCGTTAGGCTGGAACCATGTCGAACACCTTTTCACGCCTGTTCCGCGATCACCCGCAAGAGGTCAGCGAGACCTATCTCGAGCATATGGCCGCGTCGTCGCGCTTCGGCTTCAAGCTGATGCGTCTGGCCGGCTGCGCCTTCGCGCACGCGGTGGTGCCCGGCGTGCACAAGAGCACGGTGTCGGACGCCATTCGCGGCATGGCCCGCGACATGGGCGGCCGCGCCGAAGAGGCCCGCGAATGCCGGATGAAGAACGCCGGCGTCTGGGACGTGGGTCTCTAGGCCTTCTCGACGCGCCCGCTGCGGGCTAGTCAGAAGACATGATCCAGCCCCAAGGCCCCCTCTCCGGCATCCGCGTCCTCGACCTCAGCCGCGTTCTGGCCGGCCCCTGGGCGACGCAGACGCTCGCAGATCTGGGCGCCGAGGTGATCAAGATCGAGCGGCCGGGCGCGGGCGACGACACCCGCCACTGGGGGCCGCCCTTCACCACCGCGACCGACGGGGCCAGGGGCGACGCCGCCTACTTCATGTGCGCCAACCGGGGCAAGAAGTCGGTCGAGCTGGACATCGCCAGCCCTGAAGGCGCAGAGGCCGTGCGTCGTCTGGCCGCGACCTGCGACGTGGTGGTCGAGAACTTCAAGACCGGGGGGCTTAAGAAGTACGGCCTCGACTACGAGAGCCTGTCGGCGGTCAATCCCAGGCTGGTCTACTGCTCCATCACCGGCTTCGGTCAGGATGGGCCGGACGCGCACCGGGCCGGCTACGACTACATGATCCAGGCCATGGGCGGGCTGATGTCGATCACCGGCCAGCCGGACGGCGCACCGGGCGCCGAACCGATGAAGGTCGGGGTGGCGGTCGTAGACCTGTTCACCGGCCTCTACGCCTCCAACGCCATCCTGGCCGCCCTGATGCACGCGCGCGCCACCGGCGAGGGCCAGCAGGTCGACATCGCCCTGTTCGACGTCCAGGCCGCCATGCTGGCCAATCAGGCCACCAACTACTTCGTCTCGGGAACCGCTCCGACCCGGATGGGCAACGCCCACCCCAACCTGGCCCCCTATCAGCCCTTCCCCTGCGCGGACGGCATGGTGGTCATCGCCGTCGGCAACGACGGCCAGTTCCGCGCCCTGGCCAGGGCCCTGGGCGTCGAGCCCATGGGCGCCGATCCGCGCTTCGCCACCAACGCCCTGCGGGTCCAGCACCGCGTCGAGCTGTCCCCCACCCTGTCAGCCTTGACGGCAGGTTTCACCATGAAGGGGCTGATGGCGGCGCTGGAGGCGGCGGGCGTCCCCTGCGGCCCGGTCAACACCGTGGATCAGGTGTTTGAGGAGCCCCAGGCCATCCATCGCGGCCTGACCGTCGAACAGTCCCGCCCCGATCTGGCCACGCCGATCCGCACCGTCGCCTCGCCCATCCGCCTGTCGAAGACCCCCGTCCGCTACGACGCCCCGCCGCCCAGGCTGGGGCAGGACACCGACGCGGTGCTGGCGACGCTCACGCCCGACTGAGCTGGAATTGAAAACGGCGGCTCCCGAGAGAGCCGCCGTCGTCAGTCTTGATGCTTGCGGACCTTACAGGTCCAGCAGGGCGCGGGCCGGGTCTTCCAGCAGTTCCTTGATGCGGACCAGGAAGGTCACGGCTTCCTTGCCGTCGACGATGCGGTGATCGTAGCTGAGGGCCAGGTACATCATCGGGCGGATCTTGACCTCGCCGTTGATGGCCATCGGGCGCTGGACGATGTTGTGCATGCCCAGGATGCCCGACTGCGGCGCGTTCAGGATCGGCGTCGACATCAGCGAGCCATAGGTGCCGCCGTTGGTGATGGTGAAGGTGCCGCCCTGCATCTGATCCATGGTCAGGGCGCCGTCACGAGCGGCCTTGCCCAGGGCGCCGATGCCCTTTTCGATGCCCGCCAGCGACAGGGTGTCGGCGTCGCGCAGGACCGGAACCACCAGACCCTTGTCGGTGCCGACGGCTACGCCGATGTCGTAGTGGTTCTTGTAGATGATGTCCGTGCCGTCGATCTCGGCGTTGACGGCGGGCAGTTCGTGCAGGGCCTGAACCACCGCCTTGGTGAAGAAGGACATGAAGCCCAGCTTCACGCCGTGGCGCTTCTCGAACACTTCCTTGTATTGCGCGCGCAGGGCCATGACGTTGGTCATGTCCACCTCGTTGAAGGTGGTCAGCTGGGCGGCGGTGTTCTGGGATTCCTTCAGGCGACGGGCGATGGTCTGACGCAGACGCGTCATCTTCACCCGCTCTTCGCGCGGCTGATCGGCGCGTGGGGCGGCCGGGGTAGCAGCGGCCTTGGGCGCAGCCGGAGCGGCGGCGCCGATGGCGGCGATGGCGTCCGCCTTGGTGATGTTGCCCTTCGGTCCCGAGGCCGACAGCGAGGCCGGGTTCAGGTTGTTTTCCGAGACCACGCGCTGAACGGCGGGCGACAGGTGAGCCGAGGCCTTATCTTGGCTTTGGGCCTGAGCCGAGCCGGTGTTGGCCGGAGCAGCGGCGGCAGGCGCAGCCGCCGGAGCCGCAGCGGCGCCCGAGGCCGAAACCGAACCGATGACCTGACCGGGGGTCACGGTCGCGCCGTTGTCGGCGAGAATGGTCAGGACGCCGGCGGCCGGGGCCGAGACTTCCACGGCGACCTTGTCGGTCTCGATCTCGACCAGCAGTTCGTCCTTGGCGACGGTGTCGCCCGACTTCTTCAGCCAGGTTCCGATCGAACCCTCGGCGACGCTTTCGCCCATGGTCGGGACGGCGATCTCGATCGCGGCGCCGACCGAAGCGGCTGGCGCGGCGGGGGTCGGGGCCGCAGCCGCGGCGGGCGCAGCCGGCGCGGCGGCAGGGGCCGAAGCGCCTTCGCTCACCGAACCCAGGACCGTGCCGGGAACGACGGTGTCGCCTTCAGCGGCGTTGATCGCCGCCAGGACGCCGTCGGCCGGGGCCACGACTTCCAGCGAAACCTTGTCGGTTTCCAGCTCGACCAGGACTTCGTCCTTCTTTACGGCGTCGCCGACCTTCTTGGTCCACTTGGCGATGGAGGCTTCGCTGACGGATTCACCGAGAGCGGGGGTCAGGATGTCGGCCATGTTTCGGTCCAGTGTCTTTTCGTGTCTTGGCGTATCTATAGGTCAGGCGGGGCCGGTCAGGCCATGGCCTCGGCGAGGAAGGTATCGAGTTCCTTCAGGTGGCGGCTCATCAGGCCGGCCGCCGTGGAGGCGGAGGCCGGACGCCCGACGTAACGCGCGCGCTTGGCCTTGATATCCATCTTCTCGAGAGTCAGTTCGATCCACGGATCGACGAAGGTCCAGCCGCCCATGTTCTTGGGCTCTTCCTGACACCAGACCAGGTCGGCGTTGGGGAAGCGGGCCAGCTCGGCCGAGATCGACTTGATCGGCCACGGATAGAACTGTTCCAGGCGCAGGATGTAGATGTCGTTGACGCCCGCCTTCTCGCGCGCGTCCAGCAGGTCGTAATAGACCTTGCCCGAGCAGACGATGACCTTGCGGATGTCCTTGTCGGCCTTCAGCGAAATGCCGGCGACCTCAGGACGCAGCTGGGCGTCGTCGCGCAGCACGCGGTGGAAGGACGAGCCCTCGGCCATGTCGGCGATGGTCGAGACGGCCTTCTTGTGACGCAGCAGCGACTTGGGCGTCATCAGGATCAGCGGCTTGCGGAACGACCGGTGCATCTGGCGGCGCAGGATGTGGAAGTAGTTGGCCGGGGTGGTGCAGTTGGCGACCTGCATATTGTCTTCGGCGCACTGTTGCAGGAAGCGCTCCAGGCGGGCCGAGGAGTGTTCCGGGCCCTGGCCCTCATAGCCGTGCGGCAGCAGCATGGTCAGGCCGCTCATCCGCAGCCACTTGCGTTCGCCGGACGAGATGAACTGGTCGATCACCACCTGGGCGCCGTTGACGAAGTCGCCGAACTGGCCCTCCCACAGGGTCAGGGTGTTGGGGTCGGCCAGCGAGTAGCCGTACTCGAAGCCCAGCACCGCCTCTTCCGACAGGGCCGAGTCGATGACCTCGAAATGGGCCTGACCGTCGCGCAGGTGGTTCAGCGGGATGTAGCGCTGTTCCGTCGTCTGGTCGGTGATGCCCGAGTGACGCTGCGAGAAGGTGCCGCGCACCGAGTCCTGGCCCGACAGGCGGACGTTGTAGCCCTCGTCCAGCAGCGAGGCGAAGGCCAGGCTTTCGGCGGTGGCCCAGTCGATGTTCTGGCCGGTCGTGACGGTCTCGCGGCGAGCCTCGACGACGCGCTTCAGCGTCTTGTGGATATCGACGCTGTTGGGGATCTGCGTCAGGCGGTGGCCGTAGTCCTTCAGCTTTTCAGCCGGGACAGCGGTCTGGCCGCGCAGCTGCTGTTCTTCGCCCTTGGGCAGGCCCAGACCTTGCCACTGGCCGTCGAGCCAGTCGGCCTTCTTGGCTTCAAACGCCTTGCCGGCTTCGAACTCGGCGTCGAGGAAGGCCTCGAAGCGGGCGACCTCGGCATCGACCTCGGCCTGGGTGACCACGCCCTCGGCGACCAGACGCCGGGAGTAGATCTCGCGCGTCGAGGGCTGGGCGCGGATCTTCGAATACATCAGCGGCTGGGTGAAGGTGGGGTCGTCGCCTTCGTTGTGGCCGAAGCGGCGGTAGCAGAACATGTCCACCACCGCGTCCTTGTGGAACTTCTGACGGTATTCCGTCGCCACCTTGGCGGCGAAGACGACCGCTTCCGGGTCGTCGCCGTTGACGTGGAAGATCGGGGCCTGGACCATCAGCGCCACGTCCGAGGGATAGGGCGACGAGCGCGAGTTGCGCGGGCTGGTGGTGAAGCCGATCTGGTTGTTGATGACAAAGTGCAGGGTGCCGCCGGTGCGGTAGCCCTTCAGCCCCATCAGGGCGAAGCACTCGGCCACCACGCCTTGCCCGGCGAAGGCGGCGTCGCCGTGGATCAGCAGGGGCATGACCTTGGACCGGTCCAGCGCCCATTCGGCCTCGGGCTTGCCGGCGTTGGCGTCGCGGATGTCGAAGGCCTGCTTGGCGCGCGCCTTGCCCAGCACGACCGGGTTGACGATCTCCAGGTGCGACGGGTTGGCGGTCAGCGACAGGTGGACCTTGTTGCCGTCGAACTCGCGGTCCGACGAGGCGCCCATGTGGTATTTGACGTCGCCCGACCCCTCGATGTCCGACGGCACGGTCGAACCGCCCTGGAACTCGTGGAAGATGGCCTTGTAGGGCTTGCCCATGACGGCGGCGAGCGTGTTCAGGCGGCCGCGGTGGGCCATGCCGAAGATGATCTCGTCGACGCCCAGCGAACCGCCGCGCTTGATCACCTGCTCCAGCGCCGGGACCATGGCCTCGCCGCCGTCCAGACCGAAGCGCTTGGTGCCGGGGAAGCGCTTGTGCAGGAAGCGTTCGAAGCCCTCGGCCTCGATCAGCTTGTTCAGGATGGCCAGCTTGCCTTCCTTGGTGAAGGCGTTCTGCTCGAACTTGTCAGCGCCTTCAAAGCGCTGCTGCAGCCAGGATTTCTCTTCCGGCTCGGCGATGTGCATGTACTGCACGCCGATGTTGCCGCAGTAGGTGCGCTTGACGATCTCCAGCACCTGACGGATCGAGCCGGTTTGCAGGCCCAGGACGCCGTCGAGGAAGATCGGGCGGTCCATGTCGGCGGCGGTGAAGCCGTAGAATTCGGGGGTCAGCTCGGGGTTGTCGATCGGCTGCTCGATGCCCAGCGGGTCCAGCGTCGCCTGCAGGTGACCGCGCACGCGGTAGCTGCGGATCAGCATCAGGGCGCGGATCGAGTCATGGGCGGCGGCGCGCACGTCGGCGGCGGTCAGCGCGCCCGAGGCGTCAGCCGCCGGAGCCGCCGGACGCGGGCCGGGCTTGCCCGCGGCGACCTTGGGATCAACCTTGGGCGCGGGCCAGCGACCGTCGAAAACGGCGGTGTCCTCGCTCGGATCGGTGGCGGCCCCACGGCCCCAGGAGCCGGCGGCGGCCGACTGCTTCACCAGGTCGGCGTTGTCCTTCAGCTGGTCGAAGAAGGCCCGCCATTCCCCCGACACCGAGCCGGGGTCCGCAGCCCATTTTTCGTGCAGGTCCTCAATGAAGGCGGCGTTCGCGCCATAGAGGAAGCTGGTCTCGGCAAAGACCTGGTTCAGCTGACCTGCATCGTCCGCCATGTTTCTCTCGTCGTCCTGTTCCGGCCGCGCGCGCACGCCTGCGCGGTGAGCGGCGCCGCTCATATAGGCCGTGTTTCCTTACCGGTCATGACCGAAGCGGGGCGATGCGGGTGGAAATTGGTCGAATCCGCAAGAAAAAACGCCTCCGGACGATTCCGGAGGCGTTTCAAAAGGTCGCGGGGCGCGAAAATTAGCCCCGGAACACGGTTCGCTTAGCTCATCCGCCGTTTTCCACCCTTGAGGGAGGCGCAGCAAACTCGCTCAAGCAGCGAGCCGCGCGGCGAGCGTCAGCGATCTTGCTGAAGAGCTTTAGCCCTTCAGCACTTCCAGCAGGGTGTGGCCCAGACGCGCGGGCGACGGCGAGACGCGGATGCCCGCAGCCTCCATCGCAGCGATCTTGGATTCCGCGTCGCCCTTGCCGCCCGAAACAATGGCGCCGGCGTGGCCCATGGTGCGCCCGGCCGGAGCCGTACGACCGGCGATGAAGCCGGCCATGGGCTTGGAGCGGCCCTTCTTGGCTTCGTCGATCAGGAACTGGGCGGCGTCTTCCTCGGCGCCGCCGCCGATTTCGCCGATCATGATGATCGAGGTGGTTTCCGGATCGGCCAGGAACATTTCCAGGACGTCGATGAACTCGGTGCCCTTGACCGGGTCGCCGCCGATGCCGACAGCCGTGGTCTGACCCAGGCCGGCGTTGGTGGTCTGGAACACGGCTTCATAGGTCAGGGTGCCCGAGCGCGAGACGACGCCGACGGAACCCTTGGAGAAGATATTGCCCGGCATGATGCCGATCTTGCACTGTTCCGGGGTCAGGATGCCGGGGCAGTTCGGACCCAGCAGGCGCGAATTGGAGCGGTCCAGGCGAGCCTTGACGCGCACCATGTCCAGCACCGGGATGCCTTCGGTGATGCAGGTGATAAAGGGGATCTCGGCCTCGATGGCTTCGATGATGGCGTCGGCGGCGCCTGCCGGCGGGACGTAGATCACGGTGGCGTCGGCGCCCGTGCGCTCCTTGGCTTCGGCGACCGAGCCGTAGATGGGCAGGGTTTCGCCGTGCGAGCCGGTCCAGTTGGTGCCGCCCTTGGTGGGGTGCACGCCGGCGACCATCTGGGTGCCGTGATAGGCCAGGGCCTGTTCGGTGTGGAAGCCGCCGGTCTTGCCGGTCAGGCCCTGGACGATGATCTTGGTGTCTTTGTTGACGAGGATGGACATTAGCGGTTTCCCTGCGCTTTCAGGCGCTCAATCTCTGCAAGCAAATCTGGGATATCTTGGCGGGCAGCGGCCATAAAATCCTGATCTGCAGCGGTTGCTCCGATCGGCTCAATATCTTCGCCCGCAGTGCGGATGAAACTCGAGCCGGCGGAATGATCCCTACCTTCAATCGACGACTCCCAAGGTCCCGGCGTCGCAGCTTCGCAACGGGTAAGGATCTCGGAGAGTCGTTGATCCGAAAGCATAAAAGTTAGCCGACCGCCGCGACGATCTTCTGGGCGGCGTCGTCGAGGTCGTCCGCAGCCGTGATGGCCAGGCCGCTTTCGTTCAGGATCTTCTTGCCCAGCTCGGCGTTGGTGCCTTCCAGACGCACGACCAGCGGCACCTTCAGGCCCACTTCCTTGACGGCTGCGACCACGCCTTCGGCGATGACGTCGCACTTCATGATGCCGCCGAAGATGTTGACCAGGATGCCCTGGACGGCCGGGTCAGCGGTGATGATCTTGAAGGCCGCGGCGACCTTGTCCTTGCCCGCGCCGCCGCCGACGTCGCAGAAGTTGGCCGGCTCTTTGCCGTACAGCTTGATGATGTCCATGGTCGCCATGGCCAGACCGGCGCCGTTGACCATGCAGCCGATGTTGCCGTCCAGCGCCACGTAGGCGAGGTCCCATTCCGACGCTTCGATTTCCTTGGCGTCTTCCTCGGTCTCGTCGCGCAGTTCCTTGATGTCGGGGTGACGGAACAGGGCGTTGCCGTCGAACGACACCTTGGCGTCCAGAACGCGCAGGCGGCCGTTTTCCATGACGATCAGCGGGTTCACTTCCAGCATGGCCATGTCCTTCTCGACGAAGGCCTTGTACAGGGCCGGGAACAGCGACTTGCCGTCTTCACGGGCTTCGCCTTCCAGCAGAAGCGCGTCCGACAGCGTAGCGCAGTCGGCTTCGGTCACGCCGGTCGTCGGATCGATGACGACGGTGATGATCTTTTCCGGGGTGTCGTGGGCGACGGCTTCGATGTCCATGCCGCCTTCGGTCGAGACGACGAAGGCGATGCGGCCATAGGCGCGGTCGACCAGGATCGACAGGTAGAGCTCGCGCGAGATGTCGGCGCCGTCTTCGATGTAGAGGCGGTTGACCTGCTTGCCGGCGTCGGTCGTCTGAGCCGTCACCAGGGTGTTGCCCAGCATGTCCTTGGCGTTCTTGACCACGTCCTCGATCGAGAAGGCCAGACGCACGCCGCCCTTGGCGTCAGCCGGCAGTTCCTTGAACTTGCCCTTGCCGCGGCCGCCGGCGTGGATCTGCGACTTCACGACGTAGAGCGGGCCAGGCAGCTGCTTGGCGGCGGCTTCGGCCTGATCGGCCGAGGTGATGGCCACGCCTTCGGCGACCGGTGCGCCAAAGGCCTTGAGAACCTGCTTGGCCTGATACTCGTGAATGTTCATGTCTGATCCGCGCCGCTGGGAGGAGGAGTGAGGAAACTTTGGTCGCGCTTATAGGCGTCGCGCCTTCGCCTGCGCAACCGCCCCCCTCCTTATGGCTGTCAGAGGCTTTATTTATCCGCCGCGTGGGGCTGGATCAGTCGACCCAGTCCTTCTTCAAGGTGCGGGCCGCGCCGAACAGCAGCATGGCCGCCAGCACATAGAAGCCCATGCCCGTATAGATGGCCCAGCGCAGGCTCTCCTCGCCAAAACGCGGCGCCAGCAGGTCGCTCATCCAGCCGAAGTAGTAGAAGCCGACCGCGATCCCCAACAGGTTGTTGATCAACAGGAACAGGGCCGAGGCGGTCGAGCGCATGGCCGCCGGCACCAGATGCTGCACCGCCGCCGTGATCGGCCCCAGCCAGGCCAGGTTCAGCCCCGTCGGCAAGAGGAAGATCAGGAAGGCCAGCACCAGTTGCTGCATGTGGCTGCCGCCGCCGGGCAGGACGAGGCCGATCAGCCAGGGCGAGTTCATCGCCAGGATGAAACAGGGCGCCGAGATCAGAAAGGCCACGGCCGGCACCATCGGATAGGCGCCCTTGCCCTTCCTGGACAGCTTGTCGGCGATCATGCCGCCCATCCAGATGCCCAGGATGCCGCCGATCAGGGCGATGCCGGCGTAGTAGACGCTGGTCTGCGCCAGGGTCAGATCAAAGCTGCGCATGAAGAAGAGCGGCAGCCAGCCGGCCACGCCGTAGCCGCAGACCGAGGACGAGGCCGCGCCCAGGGCCAGCAGCCAGAAGCTCCGCTTCCTGATGACGACCGTGGCGGTGCGCCGCGCGATCATCAGGGAAATCCCGATCACGACGGCCAGCAGACCGCCGAAAACGAAGACCAGCGGATTGCCTAGCGACAGGCCCGCGAACTGGATCAGGGCCGCCAGCACCAGAGCGCCGCCGCCGATGCCCAGCATGATCTGGGCGGCCAGCTTGCCGGGGCGATCCGTGCCCACGGGGGCCGCTTCCAGCGCCGCGACCTGGGCGGCGGTCTTGACGGCGTCCGTCCCGCCGCGCTTGGGATCACGCACCGTCAACCGGAGCAGGGGCGCGACCAGCACGCCCAAAAGACCGACCACGATGAAGGCGGTGCGCCAGCCGTAGGTCGCCGCCAGCAGGCCGCCGACCAGGGTGCCCGCCGCCATGCCCAGCGGAATGCCGAAGGCGAAGGCCGCCATGGCGCGCGCGCGCTGATGCGGCGGGAAGTAGTCGGCGATCAGCGAGTAGGCCGGGGCCACGCCGCCCGCCTCGCCCACACCCACGCCCATACGGCACAGGAACAACTGGGTGAAGGAGCCCGCCAGGCCGCACAGGGCGGTGAAACCTGACCAGACCGCCAGGGCGCCGGTCATGATCCATACCCGGCTGACCCGATCCGCCATCCAGGCCAGCGGAATGGCCAGGGTCGAATAGACCGAGGCGAAGGCGATGCCGCCCAGCAGGCCGAACTGGCTGTCCGACATGCCGAACTCTTCCTTCAGCGGCGCCGCCAGAATGCCGATGATCTGCCGATCCAGGAAGTTGAGCATGTAGATGAGGATCAGAACCGCCAGCACATAGTAGCGGTAGCCGGGCGATACGCCCTTCTCGACGGCCTCTTGCGGCGCTGCGGCCCCGGACGTGGTCATGGCGTGCCCCCCTAGGGCTCTGTTCTTGTCTTCTTTGAGAACAACGGTAGCGGCGTCGTCGGGCGGCGCCAAAAGAAAAAGGGCGGCGGTTCAGGGCTGAACCGCCGCCCGCGATCAGAGGATCAGGCGTTCAGGAGATAAATCCCGATCAGAACTTGTACTGCAGCGACGCTGTCACGGTGCGCGGCGGGCCGTAGTAGCCGATCAGGGAGTTGTTGTAGGACGCGCCCGCGAAGTTGTAGCCGCCGACGCGGTATTCCTCGTCGGTCAGGTTCTTGCCGTAGACGCCGACGGTCCAGGTCCGGCTCGGGTCCGTCCACACGGCCGACAGATCGACCAAAGCGTAGGCGTCCTGATCCAGCACCGGGTTGGGGAACTCGAACTGGCTGTAGTCGTCGCGGTAGCTGACCGACGGCGTCACCGCCAGCGAACCGCCCGCCACGTCGCCGCGCCAGGTCAGACCCAGATAGCCCGTCCACTTCGGCGCATTCTGCAGCACCACCTGGCTCGAGATGTCCTCGTACTGCTGGGTGGTCAGATTGTAGCGGAGGAACTCCTCGAACTTGGAGTCCAGGTAGCCGATCGCGACATTGGCCGTCAGGCTGTCGGTCAGGACGACCGAGCCTTCGAATTCCGCGCCGAAGAACTTCGACGAGCCGACGTTGTCGACGAAGCTGGCGATACCGCCCACGGCGGGAACCTGGGTGGTGACCTGCTGGTCCGTGTAGTCGTTGTAGAAGATGGCCGACGAGAAGCTGAGACGGCGATCGAAGGCCGAACCCTTCAGGCCGATCTCGTAGGAATCGACCATCTCCGGCTGGTAGCCGTTGACCGTGTTCGGGGTCAGGATGGCGTCGCCGCGCATGTCGAAGCCGCCTGACTTGAACCCCTTGGAATAGGAGGCGTAGCCGGTCAGGCGATCCGAGAAGTCATAGGACAACGAGGCCTTGGGCGTGAACTGGTCGAAGGTGTTGGATCGCGTGTAATCCGTGCGCAGGAGGATCGGATTGCGAGCCGCGCCGCCCAGCAGGGGGCTGGGGGTCGCGCCCAGATAGTTGGCGCGGAAGACGTGGCCCGTCTTGTCGTCCATCGTGTAGCGCGCGCCCAGGCCCAGGTGCAGACGCTCGGTCAGGTCCAGGTTCACGTCGGTGAACAGGGCGATGCTGGTCGTCTCGACATAGCCGGCGGTGCCGATGACGATGCCGAAGTTCTGGGCGATGGTGTCAAAGGCGCCCGAGGCGGTGCCGTCCAGATAGAAGACGCCGGCCACGCCCTGAATCCGCTCGCCGCTGAACAGGGCCTGGAATTCCTGGGTGAACTGATGGTCGCCATAGATGGCCGGCACGTCCAGCGTCGGGGCCGGGGTGTTGTCGAAGTCGATCAGGGTGTCGGTGTCGCCTGTGCGATAGGCGGTGATCGACTTGAACGACCAGACGTCATTGAGATCGACCTGGGCGGTCAGCGAGACGCCTTCGTTCGTCACCTTGTTGCGGTCGCCAAGGCCGGCATAGGTGTCATAGACGCTGCCGGGAACGCCCGCGCCGGGGCCTACCCCTGCGACTTCGCGGTGACCGTGGCGGGGATTGGACCGGTCCTCGACCCGGTCATAGGCCAGGCGGAAGAAGGCGTTGTCATAGGGCTGGAACTCGACGCTGACGCGGCCGGCCAGAACGTCCTTGTCGTAGTGGTCGGCGCCGGTGTTCAGGTTCTCGCCGTAGCCGTCGCGGTTGTAGCTGGCGATCGCACCGCCGATCCGCAGCTTGTCGGTGACGGGCATCGATCCCTGGGCCAGCAGGTCGATCTGGTTATAGCTGCCATAGGCGCCGCGCAACGTCAGTTCCGGCGAATCCGGGTCCAGGCGCGAGGTGACGTACTTGATCGCGCCGCCGACCGTGTTGCGGCCGTAAAGCGAACCCTGAGGACCGCGCAAGACTTCGATGCGCTCGATGTCGAAGATGTCCAGCACCGCGCCCTGCGGACGCGCCACATAGACGTCGTCGACGTAGAGCCCTACGCCCGGTTCAAAGCCCCACAGCGGATCCTGCTGGCCGATGCCGCGGATGAAGGAGATCAGGGTCGAGTTCGAACCGCGCGCCACCTGAACCGTGGCGTTGGGGGTCTGTTGCTGCAGCACGGTGATGTCGGTCGCGCCGGTTTCGTCCAGGCGCTGGGCGCCCAGGACCGAGACCGCGACAGGCACGTCCTTCAGGGTTTCCTCACGACGGCGCGCGGTGACGATGATGTCGTCGACGTTGGACGCCTGGGCTTCGGTCGAAACCTCCTGCGCCACGGCGGTGGCCGACAGCGCGCCCCATGCGGCGCCGGCCAGCAAGACGGTCTTCACGAGTCTGTTCATTGGCATCCCAATTCCTGATTTCCTGCCCAATCGACGCTTTTATTCAGCGTTCAATGATTTTCACGGAACGTGCCGGTCTTTCGCCGCTCTGTCAAACGGCCACGCTGACGTCGCCGCAAATCCGCCTCGCCTGTGGCGCCGTTGCACTGAAGGTCGAACCACGACTAGCTTGCGCACATGAAACCTGACGACGACCTCGCCCCGATCCTGCCGCCCGTCGTCGCCCCCCCGGCCCGTCGAGGCCGGCCCAAGAAGACCAAGACCACCGGCGCGGGCGAGACCCGCGACGCCATCCTGAACGCCGCCGAGGACCTGTTCTCCAAGCACGGCTTCTATGGCGTAACCATCCGCGAGGTGGCGCGCGAGGCGGGCGTGGATACGGCTTTGGTCCACTACTACTTCGGGGCCAAGAAGGCGTTGTTCGACGCCGTCTTCACCCGCCGCGCCGAGGTGTGGAACAGCGAACGCGTCGCCGCCGTCGACCGCTACGCTGAGGCGGCGGGCGAGGCCATGACGCTGGAGGGGCTGTTCGAGGCCTTCCTGCGCCCGCCCTTCCAGTGGTCGCTGAAGGGCGGACCGGGCTGGAAGCACTACGCCGCCCTGGTGGCCCAGACCAACGCCAACCCGGCCTTCGGCGGCGAGACCATGGCCCGCTATTTCGACCCGGCCATCCGCCGCCTGCTGGAGCTGGTCAAGCGCCTGCTGCCCCAGGCCCGCGACGAGGACCTCTACTGGGCCTGGCACAACCTGTCGGGCGCCCTGACCCTGACCCTGGGCGAGACCGGCCGTCTGGACCGGCTGTCCGGCGGCCTGTGCAAGTCCGGCGATCTGGACAGCGCCTGCGACTACATGGTGCGCTTTGCCGCCGCCGGTTTCCGCGCCGTCTGCGGGTCGAAGTCGAGCGTCTGATGCGCCTGGCCCATCTTTCGCCCGGTTCAAGAAGCCGCGACTTCCTGCGCGGCTTGATCGTGGCCGCCATCGCCGGCGTCTTCCTGGCCTTCAGCGGCGCCTTCGGCTCCAGCGGCGCGCCCTTGGCCCAGCGTCTGGCCTACTGGATTCCCCTGCTGGTGGTCGGCGGCCTGTGGGGGCACGCTTGCGGCATCCTGATCGGGCGCTTCATCGACGTGGACGCCCGTCCCTGGCTGGCGACCGCCGCCCTGACCCTGATCATCACAGGCCCCTTGACCGTCGTGGTCTGGGCCCTGACCGGCCTGCTGTTCGAAGGTCGGCTGCGCCACGCCGACGCCCTGTTCCACTTCTTCGCGCCTGTGGCCCTGATCACCGCCGTCCTCAGCGCCCTGAACGTCTTCCTGGGTCGAGAGACCCCGGTCGAGACACACGCGGCCGCCTCCGGCGCCGCGCCCGCCCGTTTCCTCGACCGCCTGCCGCCCAGGCTGCGCGGCGCCCGCCTGATCGCCGTCCAGGCCGAGGACCACTACCTGCGCCTGCACACCGACCGGGGCTCGGACCTGATCCTGATGCGCCTGTCCGACGCCCTGGCCGAGCTGGAAGGTCTGGAAGGCGCCCAGACCCACCGCAGCTGGTGGGTGGCGCGCGACGCGGTCGCCTCCGTCGCCCGCGGCGACGGCCGCGCCGCCCTGACCCTGGACGGCGGCCTCGCCGCCCCCGTCAGCCGCCGCTACGCCAAGGCGCTGCGCGAAGCGGGGTGGTGGTGAGGACTGTGGCTTCCAAATGAGAAACAAACTGGCTTTCTTCTTGGGCGCGGCTGTCTCTTGCCTGGGCCTATACCGCTGCGTGACTGACCTGGGCGTCTCCTCAATCACGACGTTTCTGGTCGGTCTCTCGCTAGTGGCGCTCAGCCGCCTGCCCCCGGAACGACTTTGAAGCGCTCTCGGACTGGCCCCGCGCGCCCGGTCTCGGCATCGTTGACCAGGGCGCCGATAAGACTGGCGGTCAGCCAGGACCTTGATCGCGGCGAAGTCGGCGACGTTGAGGGGTTCGATGCGGCCCACGTTCTTCCTACACCCAGTTCCCGTGGAACGCCGCCGGCAGGGCCACGTCGGCGCGCCAGGTGGCGACGGGGCCGTCCTCGACCTGCATCAGGTCCAGGACGTGCAGTTCGCTGACCCCGGCCTTCAGGTTGATGGTCGGGCCGACCAGCCAGGCGTCGGCCTCGTGCGTCCCGCCGGGCTTGGGCACATAGACCATTTCGTCCGTCACATGGCCGGGGCCGAAGTCGAAGGACCGCGTGCGGCCCGACCTCCAGTCGGTGACGGCCACCGCCGAGGCCAGGGGCCGGTCGGCGCGCTCGCCCGTGGTGTGCAGGCTGAAGCGCCGGGCCAGACCGGCGCGACGCGGGTCGCTGCGGGGGAACTCGCCCACCACCCCGGTCCGCTCCAGCCGGCCACGACCGTTCGGCTCCAGCACCACCATCGCCAGTTCGGCCGGCTCGCCGCCCAACGGCACGCCGTTCAGCACCTCATGGGCGCCGCGCGCCGCGAAATCCATGTCCTTGTGGGCGCACAGATCCAGGCGGATCGTGCCGTCCGCCTCCTCCCACGCGTCGCCCGCGTGGAAGAAGCCGAAGGGCGGCAACTCATAGGTCCGGCGCTGGGTCAGGTCGTTCTTGTCGATCACCAGCACCTGGGTTCCGGCCTGCGGCGTCCACTCGAAGCCGGCCGAGATCGGCATGACGTTGCGCGTATGCACCCAGGGCTGCAACACGATGACCAGATGCCGGGCCGTGGCGCTGAAGTCATGGATATAGCTGGCGCGCGGCAGGGCGATGACCTCAGCATCCTCCAACGTGCCGTTCGCCGCCAGACGCCAGACCATGGCCTGCCTGCCGTTGATCCCCAGGTTCCAGATACGGCCGTCCGGTTCGATGCGCGGATGGGCCAGGAAGGGCATGTTTTTCAGGTCGGGGCGCAGCGCGACAAACCCCTCGGTCTCCAGCGTCTCGGGGTCCATGGCCAGGGGCGAGCCCGCCTCCCACAGGGCCCAGAGCTTGCCGCCGACCTTGTGCACCGAGGTATTGGCCGGGCTGGCGTCGTCGGCGGAGCCGATCTTGGCGCGCGGGTCCGCCACCGTGCCGAAGCCCGGCATCAGCATGGCCCCGACCTCGGCCTCCTGTCGCCGCTTGGGCGTGTCGGCGAAGCGGGCGGCCAGGGTCGCCTGACCGTTCTCAATGCGCCAGCGGCGGATCAGGCCGTCGCCGTCGAACCAGTGCTGAGACGAGCCGCCCGGCCGGCGGAACCTGGCCGGTCCATTCCGATAAAGACTGCCCGACAGCCCGGCCGGCGCTCGGCCCTGCACCAGCCGCAGCGCGCGCGGGGTCACGTCGCCCTCGACATCGGCGGTGGCCAAAGACCAGTCGACGGTCGCGCTCATCGCCTGCGCGGCATAGGCCCGGTCGGGGGTCAGGACGCGGGCGGCGGCGAGCGCGGCGGCGCCCATGCACAGGGTGCGACGGGTCGGGGTCATGGCAGTCTCTCCGGGCGTCTGGACTTAGCGGATGCGGATGGTCTGGGCCGTGGCGCCCGAGACCTCGAAGCGGGCGCGATCCCACTTGGCCGGTCCCATGTTGCCGACCGCATTATTGGAGAAGGCGAAGGGCTCGGTCGGCATGCCGAACGGATTGACGTCCATCTTCCCGTTGCCGTTGACGTCGTGAAAGGCCTTCATCCCATAGGCGCCGGCGGGCAGGTCGAACACCGCCTCGCGCTGACCCGCCGCCACATCGACCTGGGCCACGCGGGCTGGCTCTCCGCCCTCATAGGCGGCCTCGGCGTCATAGAGGGCGACCAGAACCGCGCCCGTTTCGGCGCCCGTCTCGAAGGTCAGGGTCAGGCGGTGGTCTGTTGTCTGGGCGAAGGCCGGCGCGGCGAAGGCCAGAGCGGCGGCGACGGCGAGGGTGCGGATCATGGCGGGCGTCCTTTCGAGAACGGCTGAAGCGGTCGCCGCCTTCCTCCCTCGCCCCGCCGGGCATCGCCAGCGGCCCTGCGTCCGCGACCGTCGCGCCTTCGCCAACGGCCACCGCCGACCATTCGCGAAGCGCCAATGAACACCTGTCGCCGCCGCGCGTCGCGCCCCTGCGTCAGCGGCCCGGCTTGCCCCCCGGGCCGAGGGGCCGTAAGTCGCAGAACCATGACCCAGACGACTGCGACCGCCCCGCTGATCTGCCCCTCCATCCTCGCCAGCGACTTCTCGAAGCTGGGCGAGGAAATCCGCGCGCTGGAGGCCGCCGGCGCTGACTGGATTCACGTCGACGTCATGGATGGCCACTTCGTGCCCAACCTGACCATCGGCCCGGATGTGGTGAAGGCGCTTCGCCCCCACACCAGCCTGCCGTTCGACGTCCACCTGATGGTCTCGCCGGTCGACAACTGGCTGGAGGCCTACCGCGAGGCCGGCGCCGACATCCTGAGCGTTCACCCCGAAAGCGGCCCCCACGTTCACCGGACGCTCGGCCAGATACGCCAGCTGGGCGCCAAGGCCGGCCTGGTCTTCAATCCCGCCACGCCGCTATCCGTGCTCGAAGAAGCCGTCGATCTTGTCGATCTGGTGCTGATCATGTCGGTCAACCCCGGCTTCGGCGGACAGAAATTCATCGAGTCCTCGCTGAAAAAGATCGAGCGCGCGCGCGCCATCCTCGACCGCGCGGGATCCAGAGCTCACCTGCAGGTCGACGGCGGCGTCGTGGCCGCCAACGCCGGAGCCTGCCTGTCCGCCGGAGCCGACGCCCTGGTCGCCGGCTCCTTCGTCTTCAAGGGCGGGCCGGACGCCTACGCCGCCAATATCCAGGCCCTGAAAGCCGCCGCCGCGTGAGCCCCCTCGGCCCCTTCGCCCCGCGCGAAACGGAAGGCGGCCTGACCGAGGGCCACATCCCCGGCCTGAAGGGCGCGCCGATCCGCACGCCCGTCCGCACCGCCAGCGGCCCCAGGACCGACCCCGCCCTGTGGGCGGCCGTCGCCGGACAACTGGCCGCGCGCCAGCTGTGGATCGAGCTCTACGGCCTGCCCGGCTACGCCCTGACACTCAAGGGCGCCCGGGCCGACGGGTTCGCCGTCAGCCCCCGCGACTTCCGCCCCTTGCGCGAAGAGGCCCCGCGTCCGCTGCTGTCGGGCCGTTTCACCCTGGCCGGGCTCAGCCTGGACGCCGAGGGACCCGCCGACCTGTGGAATCGGCCCACCCCCAGCCGCGCCTTCGCCGTCGAGCTGCACGCCTTCGCCTGGATGCCCGAGATGATGGCCCACGGCGATCGGGGCGCGCGCGAGGCCCTGGCCCTGACCCTGGCCTGGGACGACCTCTTCAACCGCTGGTCGCCCTTCTCATGGGATCCCGACATTCTGGCGCGCCGCACCTATCATCTGGCCTGCGCCGGACGGCGTCTGGCCGGGGTCGCGACCGAGGCCGAGCGTCTGCGCCTGACCGACATCCTGGCGCGGCAAGCCCGCCAACTGCTGCGTCCGCCCGGCGGTCTGATGGGCCGAGCCGAGCGCCTGACCGCCGCTGCTGTCGCCGGCTGCGCCCTGGCGGGCAAGGCCGGCGCGAACATCCGCCGCACCGCCCTGAAACGCCTGCCTCACGCCTTGGAAACCACCGTGGCCGCTGACGGTCATCACGCCGCCCGCGCCCCGGAAATGGGGCTGGAGCTGCTGCTCGATCTGCTGACCCTGGACGACGCCCTGGCCCAGCTGTCCGAGCCGACGCCCGAGCCGGTCGTCGCCGCCATCTCGCGCCTGACCACCAGCCTTCGCGTCCTGGCCCTGCCCGACGGCCGCCTGGCCGCCTTCCAGGGGGGCGGTCCTTCCACCCCGGAAAGGGTCTCCGCCGCCCGCACCCACGACGACACGCCCGCCCCGCCGTCCAGCGGCGCCGTGGGCGGTCTGGTCCGCATCTCCAGCCCCCTGCTGACCGTCATGGTCGATGTCGAGGCGCCCGCGCGCGGCGCCTGGTCGGCCGCCGCCTGCGGTCAACCGGCTGCGCTGGAAGTCGTCTGCGGCCGCGACCGCCTGTTCACCTCGGCCGGCTGGACCCCGCGCGCGCTTGATCGTCAGGCGCTGCGCCTGACGCCGGGCGCCTCGACGCTGACGCTGGGCGAACAGCCGCTGGGCGAGCCCCTGTCCGGCTGGAAGTCCGAGCTTCTGGGTCCGCGCCTGATCGGCCCCACCCTGCACGTCACCCGCGACCACCGCGAAGGCGACGGCGCCGTCTGGCTGGAGGTCGAGCACGACGGCTGGATGCCCGGCTACGGCCTGATGCACCAGCGCCGCCTCTATCTGGATCAGCGGCTCGACGAACTGCGCGCCGAGGAGCGTCTGCATCCGCCCGAGAACCGCCCCGACGTGACCCGCGCCATCGCCGCCCCCTACGCCCTGCGCTTCCAGCTGGAGCCCGGCGTTCAGGCGTCGCTGGCTCGCGACCGCCGCTCCATCCTTCTGCGCGGCCATTCGGGTCGCGGCTGGTGGTTCCGCAGCGACGGCCCCGACGTCGCCATCGAGCCCGCCGTTCACGTCGACGAGGGCCTGACGCGTCGCTCCTTGCAGATCGTCGTCCGCGGCTCCGCCCGCACCGACGCCGACACCAAGATCCGCTGGAAGCTGAGCCCCGCCGGCGCGGCGGGCGACCCGCACTGACACCAAATCCTCCCCTGCGGAGCGGGGGAGGGGGACCCTGCGCAGCAGGGTGGAGGGGGCGAGTTTATCTGCATCCCTCGCCGCTCTTGGGCGGCTCAAAGCATGGAACACGCCTGCCCGTTTCCGCCCCCTCCACCGCCTGCGGCGGTCCCCCTCCCCCATACGCTTCGCTATGGGGGAGGATTACTCACAGCCCCTAATGGGCCGCAGCGGGCTGACGCCGCGCCCCGATGGTGCTAGAGGCCGCGCCATCTCCCCGCCCCAGCTGTTAACGGACGCCGCCCATGCCCGCCGCTCCCGACTTTCCGCCCGCCCCGGACGCGATCAAACCTGTCCGCGCCCTGATTTCCTTGTCGGACAAGGCGGGGCTGGAGGATGTCGCGCGCACGCTCGCCGGTATCGGCGTCGAGCTGGTCTCGACCGGCGGCACCAAGGCGGCGATCGCGGGCTATGGCCTGCCGGTCAAGGATGTGGCCGATCTGACCGGCTTCCCGGAAATGATGGACGGCCGGGTCAAGACCCTGCACCCCGTCGTGCACGGCGGCCTGCTGGGCGTGCGCAACGCCCCGGCCCACGCCGCCGCCATGACCGAGCACGACATCGGCGCCATCGATATCGTCTGGATCGACCTCTACCCCTTCGAAAAGACGGTCGAGGACGGCGGCGGTTTTGAAGCGGCCATCGAGAACATCGACATCGGCGGCCCGGCCATGATCCGTTCGGGCTCCAAGAACCACGGCCACGTCGCCGTCGCCGTGGACGGCGAGAGCATCGGCCTGATCATCGAGGCGCTGAAGGCCGACGGCTCGACCTCGCTGAACCTGCGCAAGCAACTGGCCGCCCGCGCCTTCGCCCGCACCGCCGCCTATGACGCCGCCGTTTCGGGCTGGTTCGCCGCTCAGTTGAACGACGCCGCCCCGGCCCGCAAGTCGATCGCCGGTTCGTTGGCCCAGACCCTGCGCTATGGCGAAAACCCGCACCAGACCGGCGCCTTCTACCGCACTGGCGAACGTCGTCCGGGCGTCGCCTATGCCGACCAGGTCCAGGGCAAGGAGCTGGGCTACAACAACATCGCCGACGCCGACGCCGCCTATGAGCTGGTCGCCGAGTTCGAGAGCCCGGCCTGCGTCATCGTCAAGCACGCCAACCCCTGCGGCGTGGCCGTCGGCGCCACCCTGTCGGAAGCCTATGCTCGCGCGCTCGAATGCGATGCAGTCTCCGCATTTGGGGGAGTCATCGCCGTCAACCGCCCGCTGAACGGCGACGACGCCCGCGCCATCACCGGCATCTTCACCGAGGTCGTCATCGCCCCCGGCGCCGATGAAGAGGCCAAGGCCGTCTTCGCCGCCAAGAAGAACCTGCGCCTGCTGATCACCGACGGCCTGCCCGACCCGCACGGCGCCGGCGAGGTGTTCCGCTCGGTGGCCGGCGGCTTCCTGGTGCAGTCGCGCGACCGTTCGCTGATCAAGCCGTCCGACCTGAAGATCGTCACGCGCCGCCAGCCGACGCCGACCGAGATTCAGGACATGCTGTTCGCCTTCACCGTGGCCAAGCACGTCAAGTCCAACGCCATCGTCTACGCCAAGGACGGCCAGACGGCCGGCATCGGCGCCGGCCAGATGAACCGCCGGGACTCGGCCCGCATCGCCGCCATCCGCGCCAAGGAAGCGGGCGAGGCCAAGGGTCTGGCCCATTCGCTGGCCCAGGGGTCCGCCTGCGCGTCCGAAGCCTTCTTCCCCTTCGCCGACGGCCTGCTGGAAGCCATCGCGGCCGGCGCCACGGCGGTGATCCAGCCCGGCGGCTCGATGCGAGACGCCGAGGTCATCGCCGCCGCCGACGAGAACAACATCGCCATGGCGTTTACGGGCGTCCGCGTCTTCCGGCACTAAGTTGGAAGGGCGCTAAGGCGAGCGACGCGGTCGCCCGCTGCTTGAGCGCAAGAAGAAGGGCGTTGCCGGTCGTCGGCAGCGCCCTTCTTCGTGGCCGATTTTTAGCGCCACACATTCAACGCCGCTCATCCCGGCGGACGCCGGGACCCAGTGCTTTGGCTTCAGGCGCCGCGCCGAAGAATAAAGCTCAAGACCGGCGCTCTCACTGGATCCCGGCGTCCGCCGGGATGAGCGGGAGTGAAAGGTCAGTCCTCGATCACCTCGTGCGAGCCGGCGCGGCCCAGGCGCCAGTAGCCGGCCACCTTCATCCATTTCGGATTGAAGGGGCGGGCGGCCAGAAGCGCCGCGCGCATCGAACGCGCCGCCGAGGACTCGCAGGCCACCCAGACATAGGCGTCGCTCGGGTCGATCCGTCTCGCCGCTTCGACCGCCGCCGCCGTCAGGGCCTCGGCCCGACCACGCGGACCGCCGTTGCGATGGACCCAGACGATCTCGACGTTCGCGGCGCTGGGCAGGGGCAGCTCGCCCGCCGCATCCGCCACCTCGATGCAGGCGATGACGCGCGCGCCCGGCGGCAGTTCCTCCAGCCTCCGGGCGATGGCGGGAATGGCCGCCTCGTCGCCGACCAGCAGGTGCTCGGCGAAGCTGGTCGGAACCAGAAACGAGCCCCGTGGTCCGCCCAACCCCAGTTCGTCTCCGACCCGCGCCTCCTCGGCCCAGGCCGTGGCCGGACCGCCGTGCCCGACCGCGAAGTCGATGGTCAGCCGCCGGGTCGCGGCGTCAAAGGCGCGCGGCGTATAGTCTCGCGCCACAGGCCTCGGCTCGGCGAAGACCGGACCGTCCGGCCCGACTGTGGGCAGGACCAAGGGCTGGCCGCGCGGTGTCGGAAAGACCTTCACATGATCGTCGAAGCCGGGGCTGAAGAAGCCCTCCAGTTCCTCGCCGGTCAGGACGACCCGCTTCAGCACCGGCGTCAGCTGCTCGACCGACTCGACGCGGGCGCGGCGGAATTTCAGCTCGTGCCGGATCCGGCGCGGCTGGCGCAGATGCGTCTCGCTCATGCCTGCCGCACCTTCTCGGCGGCGGCCTCCAGCAGGTCGGCGATGGCGTCGACCTCGGCCTCGCTCAACGGCGGCTCCTGGGTCAGGCGCTGATGCGTCGCCGAACGCAAGGCCTTGATGGCCTGGGCGATGCGGGCGGGCCGGTCCGGCCGTCCGCGCAGGGCCTTCATCTTCATGTCGATGTGGGCGAGGGCCTCGGCGTTCTCCGTCAGCAGACGGCGGCCCTCGTCGGTGATCGCATAGCGTTTCTTGCCGCCCTCGGCGGCGACGCTGACCGCGCCCATGTCCTCCAGCAGGGCCAGGCTGGGATAGATGACGCCGGGGCTGGGGGCGTAGGTCCCGCCCATACGGCTTTCGATCTCCTTGATCAGCTCATAGCCGTGGCTCGGCTTGTCGGCGATCATCGACAGCAGCACCCAGCGCAGGGCGCCGTGCTCGAACATGCGTCCGCCGCCGCCGCGTCGTCCATGACGCTCGCCGCGCATCCGGCCTTCGCCGCCCATGCCGGGGCCGCGTCCGCCTTCGGGGCGCATATGACGGCCGTGACCGCCCCGACCGAAGCCGTGACCGAAGCCCATTCCGTGGCCGCCGTGATGGCCGCGGCCAAAGCCGCCGCCGGTTTTCTCGATCCCCTTGGATCCTCTCATATGGTTCTCTCGTCTTTCACTTAGATATATCGAACTGACGCATAGATATATCGATATATCGAAACCGCAAGACCCCTTTCCTCGCAATCGCGAATCTCTAAGCTGAGCTGATGGATACGCTCGACGCCCGCTGGGCCATGCTGGAACCGCACACGACCGTGGTCGGCCCCGACGACGACCAGCCGCGTCCGGCGGTGCTGCTGTTCCACGGGTGCGGGGGCTTGCGGGACCATCTGCCGCGCTACGCCGAGGCGGCGAAGGCGGCGGGCTGGCGCGCCTTCATCGTCGATTCCTACGGCCCGCGCGGCTGGAACCGCGCCTTCACCCTGACCACGGTCTGCACCGGCCTGGTGCTGCGGGGCTATGAGCGGGCGGGCGACCTGCTGGCGGCGATCAAGGGCATATCCCGCCGCCCCGACGTCGATCCGACGATGCTGTCGCTGGCCGGCTGGAGCCACGGCGGCTGGTCGATCATGGAGATGATGAGCGAGGACCCGCAACCGGGCCGCATGGGCGTGGCCGACCCGGCGTCCTGCGACCTGTCGGGCGTCAAGGCGGTGTGGCTGGCCTATCCCTATATCGGCGCCTGGGCCTTCAACCGGATGAAGCCCTGGCGGCACTGTCCGCGCGTCCTGGCCATGACGGCCAGGCGCGACCACCTGACCACGGTGTCGAACGCGGAACGGGTCAACGCCATGATCCGCGACTGCGGCTCCGAGGTCGAAAGCTGGATCGCCGAGGGCACCCACGCCTTTGACGAACCGACCAGCAACGGCCCCATGCGTCACCACCCGGAGCTGACGCTAGAGGCCCTGCGCCGTTTCACCGCCTTCCTGAAAGACGTCGCGCCCGACGCCTGAAAACAATTTCAGCCCCCGTCTTGACGCATGGCCCTTCACGTAACAATTGGAGTTACATGAAACGCGACTCACGTCTCTCCAACATCCTCCACGCCCTGCTGCACATGGCCGAGCATGAGCAGCGTCATGGCCAGCCCATGACCTCGGACCTGCTGGCGACCTGCCTGTCGACCAATCCGGTCGTGGTTCGTCGCACCATGGCGGGCCTGCGCGAACAGGGGCTGGTCGTGTCCGAAAAAGGCCACGGCGGCGGCTGGCGGCTGGCCCGGCCGCTGGACGGCATCACCCTGGGTCAGGTCCACACGGCCCTGGGCGAGCCCGGCCTGCTGCCCGAGACCCCGCCGGTCGAGGCGGAGGGCTGCCTGATCGAGGCGGCCGTCAACGACGCCCTGTCCGACACCTACGCCGCCGCGCGCGCCCTGCTGGTCGCGCGGCTGGATTCCATCACCCTGGCCGATCTGGCGGCGGACTTCTCGCGCCGGCTGGCCGCCCATCCCAGGAGAGACCTGTTCCATGCCCATGCGCGAAAATCCGATGCCTCATGACGCCGTCGTCATCGGCGGCTCCTACGCCGGCCTGTCCGCCGCCCTGCAACTGGTGCGCGCCCGTCGCCGGGTTCTGGTGATCGACGACAACCGGCCAAGGAACCGCTTCGCCGCCCGCGCCCACGGGGTGCTGAGCCACGACGGCCGCCCCGGCGCCGAGATCGCCGCCGCCGCCCGCGCCCAGGTCGCCGCCTATCCCACCGCCGCCTTCCGCATGGCCGAGGCGGTGGACGTCAGCCGCATCGACGGCGGCTTCTCCGTCGCCTTCGCCGACGGGACCAAGACCCTGGGCCGCCGCCTGATCCTGGCCCATGGGGTAGAAGACGTTCTGCCCGAGATTCCCGGCGTCAAGGAACGCTGGGGCCGCACCGCCCTGCATTGCCCCTGGTGCCACGGCTATGAAATCGGCGGCGGGCCGATCGGCGTCCTGGGGCGCGGCGACCACGCCGTCGCCTATGCGACCATTGTCGCCGAATGGGGTCAGGTCGTCCTGTTCATGGACCCAGCGGGTCTGAGCCAGGACGATGCGCGCGTTCTGGCCCGTCGCGGCGTCACCATCGAGCCCACGCCCATCGAACGGCTGGAAGGCGAGGCCCCGACCCTGACCGGCGCGCGGCTGACCGACGGCCGCTTCATCCCGCTGAAGGCCATCTTCGTCGGCGCCTCCGTGCGCCAATCCAGCGGCTTCGCGGAAAGCCTGGGCTGCGAGATGACCGACAGTCCGGTGGGGCGCATCGTCAAGGTTGACGCCCAGCAGCAGACCAGCCAGCCGGGCGTCTTCGCCGCCGGTGATCTGGCGCGACCGGCCAGCAACATCACCCTGGCGACGACGGACGGCATGCTGGCGGCCCATGGCGCCTTCCGCTCCCTGATCGAGGAGGAGACGGCCTGAGGCGTCAGCCCAGACGGGCCGTCACCGTGATCTCCGACCGCACGGAATGGGCCATGTCGCAGTGCTCGTGCGCGGCGTGGTGCAGGGCGTCCAGTTCGGCCTGATCGGGCTGGCGGCCGGTAAAGGTCGTGACCGGGTTCAGCGCGACGCGCGCCAGATAGCGCTGGCCCGCCTCGTTCTTGTCCAGCTCGCCCGAGGCTTCGTCCAGATAGCGGTCGACGGTCAGACCGGCGTTAGCGGCGAAGGCCAGGAACCACAGCATGTGGCAACTGGACAGCGAGGCGACCATGGCCTCCTCCGGGTCCACCCCCGCCGGGTCCGACATCGGGACCGGCACGCCCGAAGGCGCCGAGGAGCCCGGCACCACGGCCCCGCCGTCGAAACGCCAGATGTGGGCGCGGCTGTATCGCTTGTCGACGAAAGGCTGGTCGCCCCGCGTCCATTCCACCGTTGCGCCGTGACCGCTCATGCCGCTCTCCCGTTCAGATCTCCGGGGAGGCTAGCATCCTCATCGCCATTTGGCTCCGCACCGCGAAACCCAGCGACCGATAGAGGGCGATGGCCCCGGCGTTGTCGGCGTAGGAATGCAGGAAGGCGGTCTCGCCGCGCGCCAGGATCTGTTCGATCACCGTCCGCATCAGGGCGCCGGCATAGCCGCGACCGCGCGCGTCGGGGTGGGCGCAGACGCCCGAGACCTCGGTGAAGCCGTCGGGCTTCAGCCGCTCGCCGGCCATGGCCAGCAGACGCCCGTCCTGCTTGACCCCGAAGAAGTCGCCCAGTTGGTGCGTCCGCTCGAAAAAGGGACCAGGCTCCGTCAGGGTCGCCAGCGCCAGCATGGCCGGGGCGTCGGCCTCGGTCAGAGGCGCGACGACGATGTCGCGCGCCCTGGCCGGCGCCAGGGCGACCAGCACCATCTGCGCCAACGTCGCTTCCTTGACCACGCTCAATCCGGGCGGCACCGGAATCGGGTCAGCCTCGACAGTGCAGATCACGCCCTCGGGCCGTTCCAACGCCGCCATCGCCGCCAGGCTCTCCGGCGACTGATCCTCGCTGGCGGCGAAGACGCCGTAGCCAGGGGCGAAACGCAGCGCTCTGTTGGCGCCGACCGCCAGAGACGTCTGGCGCTCGGACGTCAGCGCGCTCCAGACCGGGCGGTCGAGCGGATGGCTCACGGCCTCAGCCCCGCCAGAAGCCGACGATCTTCTTGACCTCGTCCACCACCGGCTGGGCGACCTCGCGGGCGCGCTCGGCGCCGACGGCCAGGGCGCGGTCGATCTCGGCCGGGTCGGCCATCAGGCGGCGCATCTCGGCCGTGACCGGGGCCATCGACGTGACCGCCAGCTCCGCGAGTCTGGGCTTGAACGACCCAAAGCCCTGACCGCCGAACTCGGCCAGAACGGCCTCGCGCGTCGTATCCGACAGGGCCGCATAGATGGCCACCAGGTTCTTGGCCTCAGGCCGCCCGTCCAGACCCTCGACCGTGTCGGGCAGGACATCCATGTCCGACTTGGCCTTCTTGATCTTGGCCGCGATGGTGTCGGCGTCGTCGGTCAGGTTGATGCGCGACAGGTCCGATGGATCGGACTTCGACATCTTGGCCGCGCCGTCGCGCAAGGACATGACCCGCGTGCCCGGTCCCTGGATCAGGGGTTCCGGCTGGGGGAAGAAGCCCGGCGCGCCGAAGTCGTTGTTGAACTTGGCGGCGATGTCGCGGGTCAGTTCCAAATGCTGCTTCTGGTCCTCGCCGACCGGCACCTCGGTCGCCTTGTAGAGCAGGATGTCCGCCGCCTGCAGCACCGGATAGGTGTAGAGACCGACGCTGGAGCGTTCCTTGTGCTTGCCCGACTTCTCCTTGAACTGGGTCATCCGGTCCAGCCAGCCGAGGCGGGCGACGCAGTTGAAGATCCAGGCCAGTTCGGCATGGGCCGGCACCGCCGACTGCGGGAAGATGGTGGCCTTGGCCGGGTCCAGGCCCGCCGCCAGATAGGCCGCCGCGATCTCGCGCGTCTGGGCCGCCAGCTTCTCCGGCTCCTGCCAGACGGTGATGGCGTGCATGTCGGCGACGAAGACGAACAGGGGCGCGCCCGTGTCCTGAAGTTCAGTGAAGCGCTTCAAGGCGCCCAGATAGTTGCCCAGGTGCAGGGCGCCGGAGGCCTGGATGCCGGACAGGATGCGGCGCGGACCGGCATAGGCGGGCGCAGCCGGAGCGACGGGGGCCGGGGTCTGGTCAGTCATGGGATTTTCTCGGGAAGCGTAAAGGCTGGAATTCGGCGCACGCGCAGGCGTGCGGAGGCAGGCGGTGAACAGTCAGCCGCGCCATCGCCGGGCGATAAAGGGATGTCCCGAATAAGCCATGCCCTCGCGCTTATCGCCTCGGGGCGCGAAGGGCAAGCTTACCGCCCCTTGCGGATCAGCCCCTTGATCTCGCCCACGGTGATCGCGCGGGTAACGAAGGCCAGGACGACATAGGTCAGCCCCCCCGCCGCCACGACGGCCAGAAGAGTCAGCTCCTTGGCGCCGTGGTCCGCGCCGAGCGCGCCCAGCAAGGCTTCGACTGGGGCCTGCAGCAGGGGCCGCGCCCAGGAGGCGAGGCCGACCACCAAACCCAGACCGACGCTGGCAAGAAGGATGCGCGCCAGACGCGAGGCCGCCGCCGGGCTGGGCCGGTAATGGCCGCGTCGCCACAGGGTCGCGCCCAGCAAAAGGGCGTTGGTCCAGGCCGCTGCGCTGACCGCCGCTGCGATGCCGGAAATCCCCATGCCGAGGTTGAACAGGCCGATGGCCAGGGCGGCGTTGACCGCCACCGAAACCAGGGCGAAGGCCATGGGTCGGCGGGTGTCGCCGCGCGCGAAGAAGGCCGGGGCCAGGATGCGGATCAGGACGAAGGCCGGCACGCCCCAGCCGAACTGGAACAGGGCCTGGGCCGTGTTGACGGCGTCAACCTGAAGGAAGGCGCCGCGCGTGAACAGGGCGTCGATCAGGAAATAGGGCATGGCCATCAGGGCCGCAGCCGCCGGCAGAGTCAGGGCCATGGACAGGGCCACGGCCTCGTCCATCGAGGCCTGCTGCTGGCCGTGATCCTTGGACGCCACCGCCGCCGACAGCTTGGGTAGCAGGGCGATGCCGATAGCGACCCCGACCAGGCCGAGCGGCAACTGGTACAGGCGATCCGCTGTGGCCAGCCAGGTCCGCCCGCCGGCGACGAAGCTGGACAGGTTGCCCGAGATGAAGACGTTGATCTGGGTCGCGCTATTGCCGATGGCGGCGGGCACGGCGGTGATGATGATGGCCTTCACAGCCGGGGTCAGCCTGGGCAGGGTCAGGCGGATATTGGCGCCCGCCTTGCGCGCCGCCCACCAGCACAGGCCCGCCTGGGCCACGCCCGCGACCAGCACCGCCCACGAGGCGGCGTAGGCGGCGCCGATCTGATCGCCCTGGGCCGGGATGACGGCGGCCAGCATGATCAGGTTCAGCAGGATGGGATAGGCGCCCGAGACGATGAAGCGCCCGCGCGCGTTCAGCACCCCGCTGAGCAGGGCCGCCACGGCCATGCAGGGCAGGTAGGGCATGGTGATCTGGGTCAGGATCACCGCCAGCTTGAAGCGCGCCGGATCGTCGAGGAAGCCGATGTTGATGACGGTCATCAGCCACGACATGGTCAGCTGGGCGAGGATGGTCAGCACCACGGTGACGGCGGCGACGGCGGCCAGGGCGTCGGTGGCGACCTGATCGGCGACCGCCTGCCCTTCCGTCTTCAGCGTCTTGGCGTAGGCCGGCACGAAGGCGGCGGCGAAGGCCCCTTCGGCGAAGATGCGGCGGAACAGGTTGGGGAAGTTCAGGGCGGTGTTGTAGGCGTCGGCCGCCGGTCCCGCCGAGGCCCCCAGCGCCGCCGAGATCACCACGTCGCGCGCGAACCCGGCGAGGCGGCTGAGCAGGGTCATGGCGCTGAAGATGGCCGAGGAGCGCATGACGCCCCCGCCTTTTGGCGCACCGCCGTCGAGCGTCGCCGAGGCCGCAGGCGGCTGAACCATGGGCTCCACCGTGGCGCTCGCAGCCGGCGTCGGGGCCGCCGGTTCGATGGGATCGGTCTTGTCGTTCACGGCTGTCTCTGTATTCGCCCGGACGAACGCCTTAGCGCGCCCGCGACCCGCTGGATATGGTCTTGCGTCCCAGCGCGCCTTCCAGATCCGAAACATCCCGAACGCTGGCCCGCACCGGCGTGATGCGCCGCCCCGCCGGACCCTGCGGCGCGCGATCCAGAACCTCCAGAAGTCCGGTCCTGAGGGCCGCCAGCCGTCCCGCATCGCTCGGTTTCGCGCCGTCGGCATCGGTGATGTAGAAGCCGTCCACCGCCCGCTCGCCGAAGCTGGCCACGTGGGCTGAGCGGGTCGAGTAGCCATGCTCTGAAATCGTCCGCGCCAGATCGGCCAGCAGGCCTGGCCGGTCGGCGCCGGACACCTCGACGACCACGGCGCTGGTCCCGGCCTCCATGTCGATGCGGACCACCGGCCGGACCTCGAACACGGCGCGGCGCGCACTGACGCGGGGGGTCTCGACCGCCGAGGCCCGCGCCCCCTTCTGCGCCGCCCGCTCCAGCGCCTTGACCAGGATGGCCAGCCGACGGGGTTCGCGCTGGCCATAGGCCTCGCCCGCCCCGTCCTGAAGCTCGAACACGTCCAGCGCCGTGCCGTCCTCGGCCGTGGCCAGACGCGCGCCCACGACATCGGCCCCGGCCTTGGCCAGGGTCGCCGCCAGATCGGCGAACAGACCTGGTCGGTCCGTCGCCGCCACCGCCACCCGCGCCGTGGATTCCAGCGCGGTCTCGGGCGGCAGGGCCTCCACCGCCGCCCCTTCGCGCCGGGCGCGCTCCACTAGGGCCGGATGGTCGATCAGCGGGTTCTCGCGCGTCACGGCGTCGCCCCTGAACAGGGCCTCGGTCGCCTCGAACAGGGCCCGCATCAACTGCCCCTTCCAGCCGTTCCATACCCCCGGCCCCACGGCGCGGATGTCGGCCACGGTCAGGACCATCAACATCCGCAGACGTTCCGGGTCGCCCACGGCTTCGGCGAAGGCCCGGACCGTCGAGGGGTCGGACACGTCGCGCTTCTGCGCATAGTCGCTCATCAGCAGGTGATGGCGGACCAGCCAGACCACCAGCTCGATCCGGCGCGGATCGACGCCCAGCCGTTCGCAGGCTCGCCGCGCGGCGATGGCTCCGTCTTCCAGTTGGCCCCGGTCGCCGCCCTTGCCCACGTCGTGCAGCAGCATGGCCAGCATCAGCACCTCGATGTCGGCGATGCGGTGGATGATGACGGTCGAGGCCGGATGATCGGCCTCCAGTTTGCCGCGCGCGATATCGTTGATGATCCCGACCGCCTGCAGGGTGTGCTCGTCCACCGTATAGGCGTGATACATGTTGAACTGGGTCTGGCCGACGATCCGCCCCCATTCCGGCAGGAAACGGCCCAGAAGCCCCGTCTCGTTCATGATCGACAGGACGCGATAGGGGCGATGTCCATGCGCCAGCACCGTCAGGAAGGCCTCGGCCCCGCGAGGATCCCGCCGCAGCGCCGGCGTCACCAGCGGCAGGGCGCGGATCACGGCGGCGAAGGCGTCGGGGTGCAGGTCCAGATCCAGCCGGTCGGCTTCAACGAACAGCAGCAGCAGACGCACCGGGTCGTGGGCGAAGACCCCGCCCCCCGTCACCGTCAGCCGCCCGCCCTCGACGGCCAGGCCGTCAAAGGCCAGCTTGACCCGCCGGCGGGGGATCAGCCGCGACAGGCCGCGCGCCAACCCTTGCGCCTTCTTCTGCTGGCGCGCCTCGAGCTGGGCCGAGACGGCGCGGGTCAGGGCGCCGACCTCGCGCGCGACCTGGAAATAGCGGCGCATGAAGCGCTCGACCGCCAGTTCGTCGCCGCGCCCGCGCCAGCCCATGCGTCGGGCGATCTCGGGCTGGAAGTCGAAGGTCAGCTTCTCCTCGGCCCGACCCGCCGCCAGGTGCAGGTGGATACGCACGTTCCACAGAAAGCCGATGGCCTCGCGGAAGCTGCGCAGCTCGCGCGCGCTCAGCAGACCCTCCAGCGCCGCCTGCCCCCGCTCGCTGTCCGGCGCCAGCGAGCGGGCGATCCAGAACAGGGTGTTCAGGTCGCGCAGCCCCCCCTTGCCATCCTTGACGTTGGGCTCGACGCGATAGCGCACCGCCCCCGTCTTCTGCAGACGGACGTCGCGCTCCTCCATCTTGGCGGCGATGAAGGGGCGGGGGTCGGCCTTGGCGACTTCAGCGCGGAACCGCGTCAGCAGGCCTTCGCCCAGATCAGCGTCTCCGGCCAACACCCGGCCCTCCAGAAGAGAGGTGCGCACCGTCATGTCGCTGCGCGCCAGGTCCAGCGTCTCGCCGACCGAGCGGGAGGCCGAGCCGACCTTCAGGCCAAGGTCCCACAGGACGTAATGGATGAACTCGATCACCGTCGTCGCGCGTGGACTGATCGCCTGGCCGTCTCGCAGGAAGAGCAGGTCGAGATCGGAAAAGGGCGCCAGGACGCCCCGACCATAGCCGCCGACCGCCAGCAGACTCAGGCGATCCTGCGGCGACGGGTGCAGGATCTCGGTGGCGACCCGCCACAGACTGGCCAGCATGGCGTCCGCGGCGGCGGCATAGAGGCGCGCCGCCTCGGCGCCGTCGACGCCCCCTTCCAGCCGCCGCGCGACGCGCGCGCGGTCAATGGCGAAGCTCTCGCGCAGGACGGAGGTGACGGCGACGCGTGCGTCGGGCGCCCCAGCCGCAGCCTCGAGGCGCTCATCAAGGCTCATTTCAGTCCCCGGGGATCGGACAGGACACCACGGAGATCTGACAGACGTCGCATGACCCTTCATGCCCCCCTCGCCGGAGGGGAACAAGGCCTCGCTCCCATTTGACGGGGCGTCAGGCGGCCAGGGCGACCTGCGGCTGGCCGGACAGGCGGAAGCGCGCAATCAGGGCGGACAGACGCTCAGCCTGATCGGCGAGCGCGCGATTGGCGGCCGTGGACTTCTCGACCATGGCCGCGTTGTGCTGCGTCATCTGATCCATCTGGTTCACGGCCGTGTTCACTTCTTCCAGCCCGATCGCCTGTTCACGCGCCGAGGCCGCAAGTTCCGTGGCCAGGCTGTCGATCTCGCCCACCTGCGCCACCAGGGCCGACAGGCTGTCGCCGGTTCGACCGGCCAGTTGGGCGCCGCGCTCGACGCTGCCTGTCGAATCCGAAATCAGGGTCTTGATCTCCCGCGCGGCGTCGCCGGAACGCTGGGCCAGGGCCCGCACTTCCGAGGCCACCACGGCGAAACCGCGACCGGCGTCGCCGGCGCGGGCGGCCTCGACCCCTGCGTTCAGCGCCAGAAGATTGGTCTGGAAGGCGATTTCGTCCATCACGCCCAGGATCTCGTTGATATGGCCCGACGCCGTCTTGATCTCATTCATCGCCGTCGCGGTCTGCCTGACCATGGCTTCGCGCTCGCCCGCGCCCCGTCGCGCGGTTTCGGTAATGTCGGCCGCCCCCTGGGCGCCTTCGGCGGTGCGGCGCACGGCGGTGGTCATCTGATCCAGCGCAGCCGCCGTCTCTTCGAGCGAAGCCGCCTGCTGCTCGGTGCGGCGTGACAGATCGTCGACCGCGTCGCTGGCCGTGGCCGCGCCCTGGCGCACCGCCACGGCCGAGCTCGCGATCTCGGCCATCGTCTCGGCCAGGGCGGTCAGGGCGGCGTTGTAGTCTTCTTTCAGCTGGTGGCTGCGCGGGGCGAAGGCGGCGTCAATGCGATGCGCCAGATCGCCTTTTGCGAGGGCCGCCAGGCCTGCCCCGAGAGCCGTCACCACCACGGCGTCCTCAGCTGCGATCGCCGCCTGCTGCGCGGCGGCCTCCTGACGCTCCTGCTCGGCGGCGGCGCGCATGGCCTGGGATTGAGCCTCGGCGTCGCGCTTCTGAACGGCGGCGTCGCGGAAGGCCAGAACGGCGCGCGAGATCTGTCCGATATCGTCCCCACGGGACGCCCACGGCGCATCGACCTCGACCTGGCCCTTCTGCAGCGCTTCCAGCCGGTGGCATAGGGCCGAGAGCGGGGCGAACATGCGGCGCGAGATCGCCAGACAGACGCCGCTGGTGATCAGAGCCGCCATGAGGCCGACCGCCAGCAGGGACGCCAGAGCGCTCTTCACCGAGGCGAGGAAGTCCGCCTCCGGCACGCCGACGTAGAGAACGCCGATCACGGCGCCGTCACTGTCCTTGATGGGGTCATAGGCGACGAAATAGGGCCTGCCCAGAATGTCGGCCCGGCCTCGATAGGGCTCGCCGCGCCCCAGCACCGCGTCATGGACCGGCCCCGGCGCCAACGGGGTGCCGATCGCCCGCGCGCCGTCGGCCTTGGTCACATTGGTCGAGACCCGCATGTCGCCGCGAAACACCGTGGCGGTGCCGCCCACCAGGGTCTTGATCCGGTCGACAGGGGCGAAATTGCCGTCCAGCCGCGTCTCACCCGCATACAGGGCGCCGTCTCGAACCGAATAGGTCGAGCCATATCGGGCCAGCACCTCCCAGGCCACACGCATATTGGTTTCCTGGCGCTCGGCGGCCCGACGCTCTCCCTCCTTCTGCATCAGCCAGCCGCCGACGGCGAGCAGGGCGATCGACAGGACGGCGAGGGCCGTGACGGTCATCAGAACCGTCTTGGAAGCAAGAGAGAGCGAGCGAAGGCTCATGGCGATGATCCCGGGGAGAGGATGACGTCCGAGCAGGACTGTGACCGCCTTGATGGCGCATCCCCCTTAACGCCGCAGGAATCCCTCCATGCGGGCCATTACGGATCGCCCTGTTAAGGTCTGCCCAAGGCTTTCAGCCGGTAAAGGGCCTCCAGCGCCTCGCGCGGGGTCAGTTCATCCGGGTCGATGGCGGCCATAGCCTCATCCAGCGCGGAAGCCATGGGGGCGGGGGGCGCCTCGGCCACGGCGGCGAACAGGGGCAGGTCGTCCAGACGCGCCGCCGCCGCCTTTTCGCTCTCCAGTCGCTCCAGCACCTCGCGGGCGCGACCGACCACGGCGGTCGGCACGCCCGCCAGCCTGGCCACCTGCACGCCATAGGAGCGATCCGCCGCCCCGGGCGCCGCCTCGTGCAGGAAGACCAGATCGCCGTTCCACTCGCGCGCCTTCATCGACAGGTTGCAGACGTGGTCCAGCCGCTCCTCCAGCCGCGCCAGCTCATGATAATGGGTGGCGAACAGGGTGCGGGCGCGGTTGGTCTCGTGCAGGGCCTCGGCGGTAGCCCAGGCGATGGCCAGGCCGTCGTAGGTGGCCGTGCCGCGGCCGATCTCGTCCAGAACCACGAAGCTGTGCGGCGTGGCCTGGGTCAGGATGGCGGCGGTCTCGACCATCTCCATCATGAAGGTGGAGCGGCCGCGCGCCAGGTCGTCGCCGGCCCCGACCCGGCTGAACAGCCGGTCCACCACGCCCAGCCGCATGGCCCGCGCCGGGACAAAGGCCCCGGCCTGGGCCAGGACCACCAGCAGGGCGTTCTGGCGCAGGAAGGTCGACTTACCGGCCATGTTGGGACCCGTGACGATCGACAGCCGCGACGCCCCCTGACCATCCCCGGCCAGGCGGCAGTTGTTGGGGGTATAGGGATCGCCCTGCGCCGTCACCGCCGCCTCGACCACAGGATGGCGCCCGGCCTCGACGTCGAAGCAGAGGCTGTCGTCTACGACAGGACGAACCGCGCCGACTTCATCCGCCCATTCGGCCAGCGCCGCGTGGGCGTCCAGCTCGGCCAGGGCCTCGGCCACGCCCTGCAACGGTCCGGCCAGACGGGCGACCTCGCGTCGCCAGGTCTCGAAGGTCTCGCCTTCCATGGCGAGCGCCCGATGCCCGGCCTGGCTGATCTTGGCGTCCAGTTCCGACAGCTCGACCGTGGTGAAGCGCACCTGATTGGCCAGGGTCTGACGGTGGATGAAGGGGCTGTCGGGCCCGGCCCGCAGCAGGTTTTCCGCCGCCTTGGCCGAGGCTTCGAGGAAATAGCCCAGGACGGCGTTGTGGCGCACCTTGAAGGCCACGCCGCTCTCGGCCACGGCGCGGGCCTCCAGATCGGCGACCACCCGGCGGCTGTCGTCGCGCAGGGTGCGGGCCGCGTCCAGTTCGGGCCGGTGGCCGGGGTTCACGAAGCCGCCGTCGCGCGCCAGATGCGGCGGCTCCTCGATCAGGCCGTCGCCCAGATCAGCCAGCAGGTGCGACAGATCGGCGTCCAGCGTCAGCCGGTCGAGACAGGCCAGAACCCGTGCGGGCGGCCCGGCCAGAGGATCGCGGGCCGCAGCGGCGAACAGCCCGGCCAGCCCCTGGGCCGTCGTCAGGCCGGAACGGATCGCTCCCAGATCACGCGGTCCGCCGCGTCCCAGCGCCAGCCGCGACGTCGCCCGCGCCACATCGGCCGAGGACCGCAGCCCGTCCCTCAGATCGCGGCGCAGATCGCGCCGTTCCAGCAACCACTCGACCGCGTCCAGCCCGGCGTTGATCGCCGCCGGATCACGCAAGGGCCGCGAGATGCGTTCCGCCAGGGCCCGCGCCCCGCCCGAGGTGACGCTGCGGTCGATGCAGTGCAGCAGGCTTCCGTCACGCTCGCCGCGCTGGGTCCGGTCGATCTCGAGGCTCAACCGCGTCGCCGGGTCGATGGCCAGAAAGCCGCTCTCGCCCGAACGGCGCGGCGGGGCCAGGGCGGGGATCTTGCCGGCCTGGGTGGTCTCCAGATAGGCGGCGATCAGGCCCAGCGCCGAGACCTCGGCCTCCTCGAAGGCGCCGAAACCGTCGAGCGCCGAAACCCCATAGAGCCGCTGCACCCGGTCGCGGGCGCCCACGGGCTCGGCCAGGGCCTGAGGCATGGCCTGGACCACGCCGCCGGAGCCGTCCAGCGCGCCTTTCAGCGTCTCGTCCGAGAACAGGCGGTCGGGCACCAGCACTTCCGATGGGCGAAACGCCGCCAGCGCCGCGCCCAGATCGCCGAGGTCGCAGGCCACCGAGTCCACCGCCCCGGCCGACAGTTCGACCACGGCCACGGCGGCGCGGCCCTTGCGGATCGCCACCGCCGCCAGACGGTTGGTCCCGCGCGCGTCCAGCAGACTGTCCTCGGTCAGGGTGCCGGGCGTCACCACCCGCACCACCCCGCGATGCACCACCGCCTTGTGACCGCGCTTCCTGGCCTCGGCGGGGGCCTCCAACTGCTCGCAGATGGCGACCTTGAAGCCCATGCGGATCAGCCGCGCCAGATAGCCGTCCAGCGCATGGACCGGCACCCCGGCCATGGGAATATCCTCGCCCTGATGCTTGCCGCGCTTGGTCAGCGTGATGCCCAGCGCCGCCGCCGCCTTCACCGCGTCGTCAAAGAAGAGCTCGTAGAAGTCGCCCATGCGGAAAAACAGGATGGCGTCGGGCTGATCGGCCTTGGCCGCCAGGAACTGGGCCATGACCGGCGTCGTGCCCGGATCCGCCTTGGCGTCGGGCTTCAGATCGGCTTGCGGGGGATGGGACAGGGGCGCGTTCATACGCGGCGCAAGGTGACGGATCGGGGCGCCTGCCTCAAGCAGGATCGGCGGCGATCATGCACAGAGGGGCGTAGAAGCCCGCCGCGCCTGTGGATCAGGCCGCGTTGCTGATGCGCAGGCGGGTGCGCGAGGCGACGGCGGCCGGGGCCTCGTCCAGCGCCAGGGCGTCCCAGTCGATGTCGGGCTTGGCCGCGTGCGAGGCGGCGACGATGGCGCGCAGTTCGGCGGCCGAGGCCACGCTGGCGATCACCGAGGCCACGCCGGGCAGGTTCAGGGCATAGGCGAGCGCCGCCTGCATCGGATCGACCCGGGCCTCGGCCAGACGCCGACGCGTGCGCGACAGGGCCATGCCGTGCGCCGCCAGTTCCGGCGGCAGGCTCTCGCGGTTGGCGAACAGCAACCCTTGCGCGAAGACCGAGGCCAGATGCACCTCGACCCCCTGGCCGGCCAGATCCTCGATCACCCCGCCGCGCGCGGCGCGCTGGTCCAGGATGTTGCAGGCTACCTGCACGACGTCAGGCTGGAAGCGACGGGCCAGCAGGGCCGGGCCGTCCTCGACCGTGGCCACGAAGCCGATCTTGCGGAAGACGCCGCGTTCCTTCAGCGCCGTCAGACGCGCCCACAGGGCGCGGCCCTCGACCCCGGCCAGATCGGACGCGTTCTGCACCAGGACGGCGTCGCCGCGCGGCAGGCCCATGCGCTCCAGCGAGCGACGGGCGCGGGCCTCGACCCGGTCCAGACCGTCGGCCAGAGGCACGGTGCGCACGGTGACGCGGAAAGGCGAAGGGAAGGGCCAGGCCTGACCCAGCAGCCGCTCGACATCGCCTTCGGGTCGGGTCGCGACCAGGCCGACGCCCGCGTCCCCCGCTGTCTGCAGCAGATGACGCATGGCGTCCTCCCGCTGGCCGGGAGGCAGCGGGCGGGACCGTTCAGGCTCAGTCACCACAGCGATGGCGAGCCGGTCGGCCGGACAGGGCGGGACGGCGAATCTCACGGCGCCGATATTCAGCGTCAAAGCTTAAGGGAGATTGACCGAAATCAGGGTCGTTGGTGAACGAACAGGCTTAATCCGCGTCCGGTCGCCCATCCGGTTGATTGTCCGGGTGCGCCGCCATGAAGGCCGGATGCAGGCTGGCCCTCGCTTCGGTCGCCAGCAGACGCGGGAAGGGCGTCAGATCGACGTTGAACCGCCGCGCCGAATAAATCTGCGGGATCAGGTAGCAGTCGGCGAGCGTCGGCGCTCCGCCGAAACACCAGCCCTCGCCATGGTGCTGGACCTGCGCCTCGAGCGCGGCGAATCCGTCGAGGATCCAGCGCCCGGCCCAGGCGTCCACGCCCGCCTGATCAGCGCCCAGATCACGGACCGCCTTCAGCACCCGGAGATTGTTCAGCGGATGGATGTCGCAGCCGATCAGGGCGGCCATGCCCCGCACCGCCGCCCGGTCGGCGGCGGCCGTCGGCAGCAGGGCCGGGGTCGGATGGGTTTCCTCCAGCCACTCCAGAATGGCCGGGCTCTGGGTCAGGACCAGACCGTCGCCTGTCTCCAGCGCAGGCACCAGCCCCTGCGGGTTCAGCGCCAAATAGGCCTCCCACGTCTGTTCGCCCGTCCTCAGGTCGACCGGCGCCGTTTCATAGACCAGCCCCTTGAGATTGAGGGCGATGCGGGTGCGATAGCTGGTGCCCGAACGCCAGTAGCCGTGCAGGATCACGGCTGCACCGTGAAGGCGAGCGGGGCCAGACCGTCGATCCGCGCCTCGACCCGGTCGCCCGGAGCCAAGGGTCCCACGCCCTCGGGCGTGCCGGTGAAGATCAGATCGCCGGGTTGAAGGCTCCAGAGTTCGCCCGCCTTGGCCAGAATCCCGACCGGGTCCCAGATCATGTCGGACAGACGCCCCGACTGGCGCGTCTCGCCGTTGACCGTGAGCGTGATGGTCGCATTGGGGTCGGGCAAGTCTCCGAGCGTCAGCGCCCCGCAAGGCGCCGACTGGTCAAACGCCTTGCCCGCCTCCCACGGGCGACCCTTGGCCTTGGCCTCTGACTGAAGGTCGCGCCGCGTCAGATCGACGCCGACCGCCCAGCCGGCGATCTCGCCGTTTTCGCCTACGGCGACCACCAGTTCGACCTCGTGATGCAGGTTGGCCGTCGCCGACGGATAGACGGGATCAGCGCCGTCCACGACCAGGGCGTCGGCCGGTTTGGCGAAGAAGAAGGGCGCGGGCCTGGACGGATCGGCCCCCATTTCGCGAGCGTGGGCGGCGTAGTTCTGGCCGACGCAGAGAATGCGACGGACTGGAAAACGGCGCGTGTCGCCCTGAATGGGCAGGGACGGCGTCGAAGCGGGCGGGAACAGCCATTGGGTCATGACGTTGTTGTAGGACGACGCCCCTGATGACGCCAGAAGGCGGCGACAGCCACGCCTTGAATGTCGACCCTCGGCTTGCTGCTTTGCAGGAACCTTGGTCGTCGGTGTGGCGTTCGGGGCAGGGGTTCTCTATTTAATCGTCAAGCTTACACACCCAGCGGAGCGCGCATCATGGCCACCACCAAGGCTCGGGAAGACATCAAGAACGATCTGAAGACCCTCAAGGAGGATCTGAAGACTGGCGCGCGCGAGGAAACGCAGCGCCTGAAAGCCAAGGCGGCCGACGCCGAGGCCCGCCTGCGTGAGCAGGGCGAGGAACTCCGCGAAAAGGCGCGCGGCTATTATGACGACGCCCGCGTGCGCGGCCGTGAATATTACGATGACGCCGCCGAACGCTTCGAGGAAGCCCAGCGCTACGTCGTCGAACGCGTTCAGGAACGTCCGGTGCAGTCCACCGCCATCGCCCTGGGCGTCGGCGTCGTGCTCGGCCTCCTGCTCGCCGGTCGTCGTCGCTGATGATCGGGCGGGGGCTCGTCAACCGCGCCGTCGCGACCTTCATCGCGGCTGGCGCAGGCTTCGTGGCCGTGGTCGCTCTCGGGGCCACGGTGTTTTATCTGCTCGCCCTGGTCGTCGTTCCGCTGGCGGCCGCGGCCATCACCTCGGCTCTGTTCGCGATCATCGCGCTCCTCGTCGCCCTGATCTTCGTGCGTCGCGCGCAGGGTGAGGAAGACGAAGAGGACTACGAGCCGGAGGGTCTGGGCATGCGCGCCTTCCATCTGTTCAAGCAACGGCCTGTGCTCGGCACCGTCGCGGCCCTGGCCGGCGGCTGGATTTTCCTGCGTAACCCGGCCCTCGCCACCATGGTGGCTGCGGCCTTTACTGAAAAAAGCCGCCCTCGCCGACGTTAGAGCGCGGAACGGCTAAGCCTCCGGGGCGTTATTGAAGCAGGCGAGACGATCGACGGGAGGAGTCGATAGTCTTGCTTTCGTTTCAACAACGTTCCGGAGGGTCGTCCATGCTTCGCTGGGCCATCATTTTCTTTATCATCGCACTGGTCGCCGCCGTTCTCGGCTTCGGCGGTATCTCGGGCATGTCGTTCGAGATTGCTAAATTCATCGCCATTATCGCCGTTATTCTGTTCGTGGTGTCGCTGGTCGTCGGCGGCATGCGCGGGCGAGGTCCGCGTATCTGACGCAGCTCCCCGGCTGCATACGAAAAGGCCCCGGCGATCGCCGGGGCCTTTTTCTTGCATCCGATGTCAGGTGACGGCGGCCTCCATTTCACCGGGCGTCGCGGGATCGGGCGCGGTCTCGGCCCGCCGCGTGTCCTGACGACGCGGCAGACGCCAGGTCTGGTGATCCTCGAACCGCTGGCCGGTCCAGACCACCGCTGTGACCACGATTTCTCGCGCATCCCACTCGATGCGGTTGAAGCTGGGCGGCGCGCCGCGTTCGCGGTGGGACAGGGTTCCGCAACCGATGGCGTAGGAACACCGGTCCGATATGTCGATGCCGAGGGCGAAGGGCACATGGACATGACCCGTGGTGATCAGGTCCACCCCAGCCTCGGCGAAGATCAAGGCCGCCTTGTCGCCGCGCTTGACGTCGCCGGTCATCGGCGTGCCGATCATCTCGATCAGGGGGTGATGGCAGGCCAGTATTCGAAGGGCCCCGATCGGCGCATTGCGAAGGGCCTCGGCCGCACGCCGCGTCTGATCCAGATCGATCACGCCCTTCGACCAGTTCGGCCGGGCCTGCCAGCCTCGTGCGGTGGTCACCCCGCGCACCATCAGATTGTCGCGCTTGAACTCATGATCATGCGCCGGATGGCCGGTCGCCTGCTCAAAGGCGCGCCACGGCCAGAACAGCCGGGCCATGACATCCCAATAGGGCACGTCGTGATTGCCCACAGTCACGAAGACCGGTTGCGGCATGGCGCGTATCCAGGCGCCGGCCGCCTCGAACTCCTTCGGGAAGCCCTGCTGGGTGATGTCGCCCGTGATCAGGACCAGGTCATGCGGGGTTGCATGGGCGTAATCCAGGGCGGCGGCGACCGCGTGGACATGTTCGCAGCCGAAATGCACGTCGGAGAACTGGATCACCCGCCCCATCAGATGCTGTCCTCCGCTGCGGGCGGCAGGGGGGCCAGGGCCATGAAGGCGCGCGGCAGGAAGCTGATGCTGGTCTCGCGGCCCAGCAGCATGGGCTCGCCGTCGATGACCGCAGGGATCTTGGACCGCGCTGAAACCGCGATCTTGCGCGCTGGCTGGGTCGTCACATTGGGGTCGTGACGCCAGTCGTCGAAAAGGGCCCGGGCCGCCAGACCGAAGGCCTGAGCCGCGTCGGACGTGGTCATGGCGGCCGCTTCCAGACCGACCGGCTCGTCCATCGCCCTTGAGATCATGGGGCTGATCAGCACTAGGGCTTCCGCCCGGCGCCGGGCGCCGCCGTCCAGGCTGAACCGGATATGACCGCTGAAGGCCCGCTTGAACGCCCGTCGTCCGTACATCCAGGCCAGTTTCAGCTTGCCGGTGCGCATGGCTTCTCGAGCCGGGGCCCACAGGGCGGGGGCGCCCAGAATGGCCGCGCAATAGAAGGCCTCGCCTTCCACCACGCCGCCGGACACGGCCTGAGGCGCGCCTTCTTCCAGGGCGCGCTTCAGCGCCAGCTTCCAGTCGCCCGTGCCATAGAGGGCCTTGGGCAACATGTTCATGGTGCCGCCGGGCAGGGGGGCGATCAGAGGCCCCTTGGCGCCCGCCCGCGTGGCGACTGACCGGGCGGTGCCGTCGCCGGCCAGGACAAACAGGACGTCCGGCCGAGCCGCGATAGCTTCGGCGATCTGATCCGGTATCCGGGCGCCCTCCAGGATCACCACCGCGGCCTCGAAATCATAGGGCGCCAAAAGGGCCTCGGCCTCCGCCGCAGCCTGGGATCCAACTCCGCCCGACAGCGGGTTGACCAGGATGATCACCTTTTTTATCGCGACATGTGAAGTCAGGCGAAGGGCGTCGGGCGCGGCGGCGGCGTCTGTCATGGGCGGCGAACGCCTCGTCGCTGGCCCCGGTTCCCCGAACCGCAGGCTCGAAGAAAATAATGTAAAGCTTGCCCGCCCGTCTCGGAACCGCCGCCTTTGGCTTGCGTTCTGTCGACTTCAGGGGAGCCCCCTCGGGATGAAGGACAGATCCATGAACAAGGCGATTATCGCCATCGCCGGCGCCGGTCTTCTGGTCACCGCCTGCGCCAGTGACCCGTATTACGGCGGCGGCAACAACAACGAGACCGTCCGTCAGGGCGCTATCGGCGCGGGCCTCGGCGCCGTAGCCGGCGCCATCATCGGCAATAATGTCGGCGGCGGCAACGCAGCCACCGGCGCAGCCATCGGCGCCCTCGCCGGCGGCGCAGCAGGCGCGATCCGTGGTTCGAACCAGGACCGCAACAACCAGCAGCGCTATCGCGACAACCAGGGTCGCTACTACTACTGCTACGACAATCGCCAGAGCGAATGCTACTGGGAGAACGGCCAGCGTCGCTACTAAGCGACTGGCGCCCGATGGATTTTCGGGTCAGGTTCAAAGGGCGGTCCGTTTGCGCGGACCGCCCTTTTGCTTCTGTAGTCTTGCACGCCCGGGGCTGGGCGTTCTGTCGAAGGGCTGACTGATGAAACCGATCCTTCCTGCCGCTGTCGTCGGCGTTATGACCCTGGCTTTCCTGGCGGGCTGCTCCACGCCAGGAGTCTACAAGACGCGCAGCGATCTGGTCAGCGATCCCGCAGCCTGCGCCGCCAAGCGGTTCGAGGTCTATTTCGATCAGGACCAGGCGCGCCTGACGACGGCGGCGCGCGAAGCTATCAGCCTGACCGCAACCCAGTTGCAGGGATGCGACGTGACGAGGGTCCAGGTGCTCGGCCTTGCCGACGCCCGCAGCGGCACGCCGGCCGCCAACCAGTCCCTTTCCGAGCGTCGCGCCAGATCCGTGGCCGAGGCCCTGGCCGGGGCCGGCCTGCCCGCCCCCGTTTTCGAGGTGGCCGCCGCCGGCGCCGACGGCGCTGTCGTCAATGGGGTGAACGACCCCCTGCGCCGTCGCACCGAGGTCGTGATCGAGGCCCGCCCCCGCTAGACCTCGTGCGGCCTGGCGTCGCGGGACGGTGGCTGTCGCGGCGCGCGGCCGCTAGGATCGCGGCCAACCTTCCTTGTCCGGTGCCGTTCTTTTGCGTCTTCTCGCCGCCCTCCTCGTCTGGCTGACCTTCGCCGCTTCGGCGACGGCGGCGCCGTCCGCCCTTGATCAGGCGTTGAAGGCGGGCGCCGCCTCGCCTTCCGGCCCTCAGCGCACCGAACGGATCGAGGCCGAACTGGTCCCCATGAGCGCCTGGGCCGCGCCCGGCTCGACCGCCGTGGTGGCGGTGCGTCAGCAGATCGAGCCCGGCTGGCACACCTATTGGCGCAATCCCGGGGATTCAGGCGGCCCGACCACCCTGGACTGGACCCTGCCGAACAACGTCAGCGCGGGCGACATCGTCTGGCCCCTGCCCCGCCGCCAGCGGCTGCAAAGCCTGATGAACTACGGCTACGAGGGCGAGGTCTTCCTGCCCGTGCCGATCGAGGTGCCCGCCGACGCCCGGCCCGGCCAGACCCTGCGCCTGACGACCGAGGCCCTGTTCATGGTCTGCAGCGACCAGATGTGCGTGCCCGACGAACTGACGCTCAGCCTCGACCTGCGGGTGCAGGAGGGCGCCGCGCCGCTGGATCCGCGCTGGGGCCAGAAGATCCAGACCCTGGTCCAGACCGCCCCAGGCCCCGCCGGGATCGACGCCCGCGCCGCCTTCGCCGACGGCCAGCTGACCCTGACGGCGACGGGCGGGCCGCTGGCCGGCGCTGCGCCGAAATGGGCCTATTTCTTTCCCTTCGAGGGCGGGGTCATCGACCACGCCGCAGCCCAGACCGGCCAGCGCGGACGGCAAGGCCTGACCCTGACCATGGCCCCAGGGCGCGGTCTGTCCGCCAATGGACTGAAGCCTCCGCTCGCGGGCGTCCTGTCCACCGACCTCGGCGCCTGGGAAATCTCCGCTGAACAGGGCCCGGCCCTGCCCGGCGCCGGGGGAGAGGGGGCGCTCGGCGACGGCGAGGCGACGCAAGGTTCGACCACGGCCACGACGCCGCTCGCCTTCCTGCAGGCCGCCCTGTTCGCCCTGCTCGGCGGGCTGATCCTCAACCTCATGCCCTGCGTCTTCCCTATTCTGGCGATGAAGGCCGCGGCGCTGAGCCGCTCGGCCCACCATCCGGCGGAGGCGCGTCGCGACGGCCTGGCCTTCCTCGCCGGGGTGCTGGCGACCTTCCTCGTTCTGGCCGGCGCACTTTTGGCCCTGCGCGCGGGCGGTCAGGCGCTCGGCTGGGGCTTCCAGTTGCAGTCGCCCGGTGTGGTCGCCGCCCTGTCGCTGCTGATGCTGGCCGTGGCGTTGAACCTGTCGGGCGTCTTCCATATCGGCGGCGGCCTGCAAGGCGCGGGCTCCGGCCCCCTGTCGCGTCTGCCCGGCGCGACGGGCGCCTTCTTCACCGGGGTGCTGGCCGTCGTCGTGGCCGCGCCCTGCACCGCCCCCTTCATGGCCTTTGCGCTCGGCGCCGCCCTGCTGATGCCCTGGCCCATGGCGCTGGCGGTCTTCCTGATGCTGGGGTTGGGCCTGGCCCTGCCCTATGTCCTGATCAGCCTGTCGCCGCGCCTGCTGGCCCGCCTGCCGCGTCCCGGCCCGTGGATGGAGACGCTCAGGAACCTGCTGGCCTTCCCCATGTACGGCGCCGCCCTGTGGCTGGCCTGGGTCTATGGCCGCCAGACCGCAGACGCCCTGGCCCTGCTGTTCGGCGCCGGCCTGATGCTGGCCCTGGCCCTGTGGCTCTACGGCCGCGCACAAGCCTCCACCGGCAAGGGCCGCGTCGCGGCGGTCGCCGCAGTCCTATCGCTGATCGCGGCCCTCGGCCTCGGCGTCCTGGCCGCACGCGCTGCGCCGGCCTCAAGCGAAGCCGCCGCCTCGCCCGCCCATCTGGCTTCGCAACCCTGGTCGGAACAGGCGGTGCAGGCCGCCCTGGCCGAGGGTCGTCCGGTCCTGGTCAACTTCACCGCCGACTGGTGCGTCACCTGCAAGATCAACGAGGGCGCGGCCCTGTCCTCGCCCCGCACCGCCGAGGCGCTGCAAGCGACGAACGCCGTCTATCTGGTCGGCGACTGGACCCGCCGCGACGACGCCATCACCGCCGAGCTGCAACGCCACGGCCGTTCGGGCGTCCCGCTCTACCTGCTTTACGCGCCGGGCCAGGCTGAACCGCGCATCCTGCCCCAGCTTCTGACCGAAGGAACCGTCGTCGGCGCCCTGAAGGACGCCGCCCGCTGATTTTCACCTGCCTCTGACCTGAAGGAGACCACCCGATGTTCCGTATACTGACCGTCGCCTCCGCCTCTCTGCTGGTTCTGGCCGCCTGCCAGCAGCAGCCCGCCGCCGCGCCGGACAAGGCCGCGACCCCAGCCGCCGCCACGCCCGCCGTCGCCGGCCCCGGCGACATGGCCCCGGCCTTCACCCTGGTCGACGCCGAGGGGACGCAACGCTCGCTGGCCGACTTCAAGGTCAAGACCGTGGTGCTGGAGTGGACCAACGAGGGCTGTCCCTATGTGAAGAAGCACTACACCGGCGCCATGCAGGCGCTACAGCGCGAGGCGACCGCCGACGGCGTGGTCTGGCTGACCATCATCTCCTCGGCGCCCACCACGCAGGGCTATGTCGAGGGCGAGGAAGCCCGCGCCTGGAAGGCCAAGCACAAGGCCGCCTTCACCCACCTGCTGCTCGATCCCACCGGCGAGGTCGGCAAGCGCTATGACGCCAAGACGACGCCCGACATGCGCATCATCGATCCCGAGGGGCGTCTGATCTTCGTCGGCGGCATCGACGACAGGCCGACCAACAAGGTCGAGGACCTGCAAGGCGCCAACAATTTCGTCCGCGCCGCCCTGGCCGACGCCAAGGCCGGCCGCCCGGTCCAGACCGCCTTCGCCCAACCCTACGGCTGCGCCATCAAATACCCGGAGACGGTCGAGAGCTGAGGCCGCCGCCTCAGACCTCTAAACCTCTAAACCTCTACGGATGGTGAGTGGGCTTTTTCAAACCGGGCTCAAGTAGCCCGAAGGGCGGTAGCCCCAAAAGAATGCGCTTCAAGTAGCCCGAAGGGCGGTAGCCCCAAAAGAATGCGCTTCAAGTAGCCCGAAGGGCGATAGGCCCCAAAGAAAGCCTCGCCAGGCGGCTACGCCGCCGGGCGAGGCGGCGAGGTGATCACCTCGACATTGTCGTTCAGCAGATAGGCCAGTTCTTCCAGCGCCACCCTGCGTTCGGCGGCGTTGGGGGCGGCTTCGACGGCGGCCACCTTCTTGGGCATGTCCTCGGAAATGCCGCGCAGGATGCACTTCAGGTCGTTGTCCGTGCCGCGTTCCTTCAGCACCAGGTGGCCCTGCAGGTCGCGGGCGGCGAGGTCGCTCGCCTGGGTCTTGAAGCCGGTGAAGGCGGGACCGGCGATGAAGCCTTCGCCGTCAGCGGCGCCCGAGGCGATCCAGCCGTCCACGATGGTCTTCAGCGCGCCCGAGCGCGTCACCAGATCGGCGAACAGGGGCTCATGTGCGACCGAGACGGGGGCGTCGGCGGCGACGGGCGGCTGGGCGGCGGCCTCGGCGACCGAAGGATCGCTGAGCATCAGGGCGGCGGCGAGGATCAGTCCGCAGGACATGAGACATCCCTTTCAGTGACGACCGAGGCAGGAGTTTCCGCGCAGAAACCCATGTTGACCGGTCTTTGATTGAACTCTTTTAGGCCTGAGCCATAAACGAAGGGTTGCAAGCGTCATGCCGATCTCTGGCCGGCGCTCATGGGGAGACGAGGATGCCGCACGCCGCCTGGACCGAACTGGAGGCCGTCGCCCGCCGCGACGCCGACGCCCGCATCCTGGATCAGTTCGCCGCCGATCCCGATCGCCTGTCGCGCCTGACCGTGGACGCGACCGGTCTGCATCTGGACCTGTCCAAGCAGAGCTGGACCCGTGCCGGCTTCGACGCCGCCCTGGCCCTGGCCCGCGCCGCCGACGTCGAGGGCCGTCGCGCCGCCCTGTTCGGCGGCGAGGCCGTCAACGCCACCGAGGGCCGCGCCGTCCTGCACCCTGCCCTGCGCGCGCCCGGCGGTGCGAACTTCCACGCCCTGGGCGACGCTGTCTCGGCCGAGGTTGACCAGACGCGCGGTGAGATGCGCGACTACGCCCACGCCGTCCGGTCCAGCATCGAGACGGGCGCGACGGGCCGCGCGTTCGAGGCCGTGGTCCATATCGGGATCGGCGGATCCGACCTCGGGCCACGCCTGATCTGGGACGCCCTGCGCCCGCTCGATCCGACCATCGACGTCCGCTTCGTCGCCAACATCGACCCGCGCGACATGGCCGAGGCCCTGACCCGGCTGAACCCGGAGACCACCCTGGTCGTCGTCGTCTCCAAGACCTTCACCACCCAGGAAACCCTGGCCAACGCCGAGGCGGCCAGAACCTGGCTGGCCGCCGCCCTGCCGGCTGACGGCATGGCCAAGCACTTCATCGGCGTCACCGCCGCGCCCGAGCGCGCCGCCGCCTTCGGTTGCGGTCGCACCTTCGCCTTCCGGGATTGGGTGGGCGGGCGCTATTCCCTGTGGTCGGCGGTCAGCCTGTCCTGCGTCATCGGTCTGGGCTGGGATGTCTTCCAGGGCTTCCTCGACGGCGCCGCCGCCCTGGACCGGCATTTCCTGGAAGCCCCGCTAGAGACCAACGCCCCCGTCCTTTTGGCCCTGGCCCAGATCTATAACGTCGATGGTCTGCATCGGCCCGCGCGCACCGTCGCCCCCTACGCCCACGCGCTTCGCCGTCTGCCCGCCTTCCTGCAGCAGCTGGAGATGGAGTCGAACGGCAAGCGGGTGCGCCGCGATGGTTCTCCGGTCGGACGCCAGACCTGCCCCGTCGTCTTCGGCGAGCCCGGCACCAACGGCCAGCACGCCTTCTTCCAGCAGATCCATCAGGGGCCGCAGGTGGTCCCGGCCGAGTTCGTCATCGTGGCCCGCACGCACGGCGAGACCCCTGAGAGCCCGCTGTGGTCCAACGCCCTGGCCCAGGGTCAGGCCCTGATGCAGGGCAAGACCGAGGCCCAGGCCCGTGCCGAACTGATCGCCGACGGCGCGTCCGAAGCCGAGGCCGACCGCCTGGCCCCGCACAAGACCTTCCCCGGCAACCGGCCCTCGACCGCCATCCTGATGGACCGCCTGACGCCGCAGACCCTCGGCGCCCTGATCGCCCTCTATGAACACAAGACCTTCGTCGAGGGCGTGATCTGGGACATCAACAGCTTCGACCAGTGGGGCGTCGAACTGGGCAAGGTTCTGGCCAGGGCCGTCCTCAAGGACGTGGCGGCGGGGGCGCCCTCGGCCGATCTCGACCCCTCGACGGCGGCCTTGCTGACTCGCCTTCTGGCCTGACGCGCACGAAAAAGGGGCGGGCGCCGCAACGCCCGCCCCTCTCGTCTTTCAGTCCCCGGATCAATAGGGGTCGATGCTGCGCACTCGACCATCGCTGCTGGCCACGCAGACCGAGCGATAGGACCCGGTCCCCATCACCATCTGCCAGTCGCCATTGCCCAGATCACGCACGCTGATCGGCGTCGAACTGCCGCGCGGCCGGCTCTGATAGTCATCGGCGCGGGCCGAGCAGGCCTGTTGCGCGGCCCAGGGCGCACGGCGAACATGGTCCGTGTTGGAGGCGCGACGATTGCCCCGTTCAGCCTCTCCCGCCAGATAGCCGTCGTGATAGGCCTCGCTGTCGTTGCGATCGTAGTTGGAGCCGTAGAGGGCGTCCTGATAGCCGCGTGAATAGTCGTTGTCGTGGCTGTCGTCGCGATTGTCGTGGCTGCGGTTGTGGTGGGCCAGGGCCGCCGCCAGACCGATCACCGCCGCCCCGGCCAGAACGGCCGCCGCCGCATTGCTTCCACTGTCGCGCGAGCCGCCGCCGTCGCAGAGATTGCGGTCCATCCGGTCGATCGAGGCGTAACGGCCGTCCGTGGTGGTGATCTGGACGCAGTCGTCGCCGCGCCGCCAGTAGCTCCACTTGGAGTTTCCGCCCTCCTGGGTGCGGACGAAGGCATAGCCCCGGCTCTGCACCGCCCCTTCCGCCTGACCGGCGCGCGCGCCGACCAGATCGCGCAGGTCCGGCGGCGTCTGGGCGGCCGCGGGGAAGGAGGCCGCCAGCAGGGCTGCGGCGGCGAGAACGGCGACGGGCGCCTTGGGCAGGGTCATGAGGACTTCTCGGCTGTTCGATGGGAGGACGAAATCGAAGCGACGGCGCACTGCTGGTCAGCATCGACCAACAATCGTCGTTGTTCAATCCCGACGGTCGGTGGAACTGCCCGCCAGCTTCGCCGTTTCACGGCTTCAATCCGGAGAGATCTGATGTTCCGATACGCCGCCCTCGCCGCGTCCGCTCTTGTCGCCATGGGGGCCATCGCCGTCCCTGCCGTCGCCCAGGATCACGGGCGTACTGAACGGGTCCAGTTCGCGCGCGGGACCTCGTCCGCCACCCTGCAGGGCAATGTCCACGGCTACGACTCGGTCGACTATGTCGTAGGCGCCCGTCGCGGTCAGACCCTGACCGTAAGCATGCGGACCACCAACGCCTCGGCCTATTTCAACGTCCTGCCCAGCGGCGGCGACACGGCGCTGAACGGCGCGGCCAATGTCGTCAACTGGCGCGGCGCCCTGCCGGCCAACGGCGACTATGTCGTCCGCGTCTATCTGATGCGCAACGCCGCCCGCCGCGACGAGCACGCCAACTACACCCTGACCGTCGGCGTGCGCTGACGCCAGATGCAAAAAGGCCCGGCGTCGCCGCCGGGCCTTTCTTCATTCAGGCGCCAGATCCTACCAGCGGCGGTCGTAGCGATAGTCGCGACGGTTGTCGTGGCGGTCATAGCGACGGTCGTAGCGGTCACGGCCCTGATAGCGGCCGTTGTTGTAGTAGCCGTCGCGGCTGTTGATGCCGTGGTCGCGCTCCCAGTGGCCCTGGTTGCGGTAGCAGCGGCCGCCGCGGTAATATTCGCAGCCGCTGCCGCGGTTGGTCGCCGTGGCGCCCAGAGCGGCACCGGCCAGGGCGCCGCCCGCGACATAGCGTCCGTCGCCGTTGCCGATGATGGCGCCGGCCACGCCGCCGACGACGGCGCCCAGCACCGCGTCACGGCCGGTGTTGTCGCGATCACGGTCGCGATAGTTCTGGGCGGCGACAGGCGAGGCCGCCAGCATCGTCAGGGCCACAGCGCCGACGCCGATCTTGGAAATGGTCTTCATGGCGGGCTCCTTTCGAAAGCCGGTTGATCCGTTGTCCTTGTTTTAGGGGGTCCCTGCTGAACGACCCCATGGGCGGCCGTTCATATTCAAGTCATCTTCGGCGCGGGAATTCGGCGGGCTGCGCCCTTGACGGTCCCCCGCCCTCCCCCTAACTCCCGTCGCGTTAGCACTCGGGGAGGGCGGCTGCCAAAGTCGCAAGGTCCGGGGCTCAAATCGACACCTATCAGGAGATCATCAGATGGCGTTTCGTCCTCTCGGCGACCGCGTGCTGGTCAAGCGCGTTGAAGAAGAATCCAAGACCAAGGGCGGGATCATCATCCCCGACACCGCCAAGGAAAAGCCCCAGGAAGGCGAAGTCGTCTCCGTCGGCCCCGGCGTTCGCGATGAATCCGGCAAGGTCAACGCTCTCGAGCTGAAGGCCGGCGACCGCATCCTGTTCGGCAAGTGGTCGGGCACGGAAGTGAAGATCGACGGCGACGACCTGATCATCATGAAGGAATCCGACGTCCTGGGCGTGCTGTCGTAAGACAGGCCCGGTTTCCGGATTTTCTTTTAAAACCATCTAGATAGGAGCTGCCCACATGGCCGCTAAAATCGTAAAATTCAACACCGACGCTCGCGACAAGATGCTGCGCGGCGTCAACGTCCTGGCTGACGCCGTCAAGGTGACCCTGGGTCCCAAGGGCCGCAACGTCGTGATCCAGAAGTCCTTCGGCGCCCCGCGCTCGACCAAGGACGGCGTCTCGGTCGCCAAAGAGATCGAGCTGGAAGACGCCTTCGAGAACATGGGCGCCCAGATGATCCGCGAAGTCGCCTCCAAGGCGAACGACAACGCGGGCGACGGCACCACCACCGCCACCGTCCTGGCTCAGGCCATCGTGCAAGAGGGCCTCAAGGCCGTCGCCGCCGGCATGAACCCGATGGACCTGAAGCGCGGCATCGATCTGGCCGTCGGCGTGGCTCTGGACGAGGTCAAGGCCATCTCCAAGCCGGTCTCGAACAACTCGGAAATCGCCCAGGTCGGCACCATCTCGGCCAACGGCGACGCTGAAATCGGCGAGCTGATCGCCCTGGCCATGGCCAAGGTCGGCAACGAAGGCGTCATCACGGTCGAAGAAGCCAAGACGGCTGAAACCACCGTCGACATCGTCGAAGGCATGCAGTTCGACCGCGGCTACCTGTCCCCCTACTTCATCACCAACGCCGACAAGATGGAGGTCTCCCTCGAAGAGCCCCTCATCCTGCTCCACGAGAAGAAGCTGACCTCGCTGCAGCCCATGCTGCCGGTGCTGGAAGCCGTGGTTCAGTCGGGCCGTCCCCTGCTGATCATCGCCGAGGACATCGAAGGCGAAGCCCTGGCCACCCTGGTGGTCAACAAGCTGCGCGGCGGCCTGCGCGTCGCCGCCGTCAAGGCGCCGGGCTTCGGCGACCGCCGCAAGGCCATGCTGGAAGACATCGCCATCCTGACGGGCGGCCAAGTCATCTCGGAAGACCTGGGCATCAAGCTTGAGACCGTTACGCTCGACATGCTCGGCAAGGCCAAGAAGGTCCAGATCACCAAGGACGACACCACCATCGTCGAAGGCGCAGGCGAGAAAGAGGGCATCGAAGCCCGCGTCGGTCAGATCAAGCGTCAGATCGAGGACACCACCTCGGACTACGACAAGGAGAAGCTGCAAGAGCGTCTGGCCAAGCTGGCCGGTGGCGTCGCCGTCCTGCGCGTCGGCGGCTCGACCGAAGTCGAAGTGAAGGAAAAGAAGGACCGCGTCGACGACGCCCTGAACGCCACCCGCGCCGCTGCCGATGAAGGCATCGTCCCGGGCGGCGGCGTCGCCCTGCTGATCGCTTCCAAGAAGCTGGCTGACCTCAAGGGCGCCAACGCCGATCAGAACGCCGGCATCGCCATCGTCCGTCGCGCCCTCCAGGCTCCGATCCGTCAGATCTCGGAAAACTCGGGCGTCGAAGGCTCGATCGTGGTCGGCAAGGTCATGGAATCGAACGACGCTTCGTTCGGCTTCAACGCCCAGACCGAAGAGTATGGCGACCTCGTCCAGATGGGCGTGATCGATCCGGCCAAGGTCGTTCGTTCGGCTCTGAAGTCGGCCGCCTCGGTCGCCGGCATCATGATCACCACGGAAGCCGCCATCGCTGACGCCCCCAAGAAGGGCGGCGCCGGCGGCGCCCCTGACATGGGCGGAATGGGCGGCATGGGCGGCATGGACTTCTAAGTCCAAGCCCACCCAGGCTAGAACCAAGAAAGGGCGGGACCGAAAGGCCCCGCCCTTTTTCTATGCGCCGCGCCTCTCCCTCCCCTTCATGGGGAGGGTGGCTGAGGCCGTCAGGCCGAAGCCGGGTGGGGGCGGCAAAGCAAATCAGACGTTGCGCTTTGTATCGCCTCGCCCTCCCCACCCGGTCTACGCTTCGCTCCGACCACCCTCCCCATGAAGGGGAGGGAGAGGCGTCACACACCAACCTCTCCCACCTGCCGCCCCGCCAGCCTCGCGCCCTCGACCACCGCCGGGTCGGCCCGCGCCGTGTCGAGCAGCCAGTCGCGGAAGCGGGCGATCTTGGGGGTCAGGCGCCGGGCGGGCGGGTAGCAGATCCAGTAGCCCTCGGCCAGGGCCACGGTCTGAGCAAAGGGACGGACCAGCAGCCCACGCTCGATCTCGCGCGCATAGAGAATGGGCGAGCCGAGGGCCACGCCCTGATCGCCCAGGGCCGCCGCCACCTCCATCGCCTGGTTGTCGGCGGTCAGGCGCGGCGGCGGGGCGGCATCGGCGGGTGAGACCTGGGCGGCGGCGAACCAGGCGGCCCATTCGCGCGGCTCGCCGACCAGATGGGCGCGCTTCAGGTCGGCGGGGGTCTTCAGATCCAGCCGGTCGCGCATGGCCGGGCTGCACAGGGGGGTGAAGACGGCGGGCATCAGGAAGCGGCTCTCCAGCCCCGCCCACTGACCCGAGCCGAACCGAAGCGCCACGTCCAGCCCGTCGGCGCCCAGCATCGACAGGGTCGGACTGGTGTCCACCCGCACCGCCAGGTCGGGGTTGTCGAGCTGGAACGACCCCAGCCGCGTCGCCAGCCACTGGGTCGCCAGGGTCTGCAGCGTGGTGATGGCCAGCACGCCCTGATCGGCTTCGACCACGTCGGCCACGGCGCGCCGCAACAGGGTCATGGCCTCGATCGAGGCCGTGGCCAGCCGCTCGCCCTCGGGCGTCAGCGACACCTGCCGCACGCCGCGCACGAAAAGGGCCCGGTCCAACCTCTGCTCCAGGTCGCGGATGCGCCAGCTGACCGCCGCCTGGCTCATGCCCAGGGCCTCGGCGGCGCGAGTGAAGCTGAGCAGGCGCGCGGCGGTCTCGAACACCCTCAAGGCGTCGACGGGAATGCGAGACAGGATATCATTCATAAGCAAGCCTTATGCGTTGACCCTGTTGTCTCGTTTGTGAACGCCCGCCGTCAACTGCATATTCAGGCCTCAAGAAAGGAGGACGACCGATGGACTACATTTACAGCACTCATAAGGAACCCGCGTGGGGCTGGATCGGCGCCCTGCTGGACGCCCGCAAGGCCGCCGCGCCCGTCGCGACCAAACTCGTCGCCGTGCCCGCGCCGAGGCTGCGCCCCCGCCGCGCCGCCTGCTGACCCCGCCGCCGCGACACGGCGTCGCGGTCGACCCCTCCGTCGTCGGAACGGTTTGCGCCGCTCCAGCGACCTTGGCCATAAAGGCACCTTCATCGCACCGAGGGGGCTCCGACCGATGCGCCGCACCAAGAATTTCCCGACCTTCGCCGCCGCCGCCGCTCTGGCCGCTGTCAGCCTGAGCGTCGCCCTGCCCGCCGAGGCGCAATCTCGTCGTGCGGCCGCCGCCGAAGCCCCCGCCGCCCTGACGCCCCGCGCCGCCCCGGCCGTCCAGCGCGCCGTGACCTTCGCCGCCGCGCCCGGCCAGGCTTCGGGCGCCCTGGTCCTGCCGCTGGGCGCCGAGGGCGATCTCGTGACGCGCGGCGCGGCGCTGAGCCCCGACGTGCGTGAGGCCGTGGCCGCCGCCCTGACCGCCGCCCGCTTCGACTACAAGGCGCGTCAGACGCTCAGTCTGCACGGCGTCGGCGGCTGGGACCGCATCCTGGTCGTCGGCCTGCCCACGGACGCCAAGGCCGCCGACATCCAGACCGCCGGAACCGTCGCCGGCCGCGCCCTGATCGCCCAGCCGGGCGCGATGACCGTCCTGACCAGCGGCCTGTCCGCCGACAGCGCCGCCGAGCTGGCCACCGGCCTCGGCCTCGGCCAGTACCGCTCGGACCTGCACCGGACCACGGGCCGCGACGCCGCCGCGCCGGGCGGCATCACCCTCGTCGCCGACGACGCCTCGGACGCTCAGGCCGCCTGGCGGCGCGGCGCAGCCCTGGTCGAGGCCATGGCCTGGACCCGCGACATCTCCAACGAACCCGCCAACGTCGTCTATCCCGAGAGCTTCGTGGAGCGCGCCCGCGCCGCCTTCGCGGGCGTGCCCGGCGTCGAGATCGAG